>Ga0268357_100106_pt1 | contig 153067 bp, 191 predicted proteins | sample BioMet10_FD_192466 | JGI IMG/M metagenome (GOLD analysis project Ga0268357, IMG submission 192466) | Sewage microbial communities from Oakland, California, United States - Biofuel 10 (Illumina Assembly) | ecosystem: Engineered > Wastewater > Sewage > Unclassified | place: USA: California...
GCTTAATTTGCATGTCTATTTATGATTACTTTCTTCATTTTGGTTGCACACCCACAGCGAACTATTAAAAAGAAGCTACTACATTATGTAATAACTTCTTTAATCCATCTTAACTTAATGCCATTGGGTAAAACACTGCAGGGGTTAAAAGAATATATCGGCGCAACTATTCTTGGAGATGGCTTGGTAACGCTTATCCTAGATGTTGCCGCTTTAATTTAGGGGGATTATTAATGGCTTATAAAGAACTCTCTCCAATGCAGCTGGATGCACTAAAAGAGGTTGGTAATATCGGTACAGGAAATGCTGCTACTGCACTCTCTCAACTCTTAAATAAGAAGGTAGACATGACTGTTCCTTCTGTAAATATAGTCCCATTTAATGATATCTTTGCGAGAATAGGCGGAGATGAAATTGTTGTTGGAGTTGTGGTAAGAGTTTTAGGAGATACTCCGGGTAATATTTTATTTGTGTTTGAAAAGGAAATGGCACTTGATATTGTTGAGGCATTGACAGGAAAAAAAGAAGAATATTTGAGCGAAATGGGTTATTCAGTGATTTGTGAGTTGGGAAACATTGTTTCAAGCTCTTACATGAATGCAATAGCAAGATTTACAAATCTGGTTATAACTGCTTCAGTACCGGCAGTGTCGTATGATATGCTAGGTGCCATTTTATCAACTACATTTATTGAATCAGGCCAGTTTGATGATTTTGTGCTTGATATTGAAACGATTTTTTTACAGGATAATTCGAAGGCAGGGGGACATTTTTATTATATACCTATGCCTGGTTCACTTGAAAAAATTCTAAACTCATTAGGAGTAAATTAATTTTGGAGGGACAAAAATGGCAAGAATATTAATTGTTGATGATGCAGCTTTTATGAGAATGATGATTAAGGATATATTGGAGAAGAATGGATTTGAAATTGTTGGTGAAGGAAATAATGGTATTAAGGCAGTGGAACTTTATAAAAAGGAAAGGCCGGATGTAGTTACTATGGATATAACTATGCCTGATATGGATGGAATAGAAGCTGTAAAAGCAATAAAGGCTTTTGACCCTGCTGCAAAGATCATTATGTGCTCAGCAATGGGACAGCAAACTATGGTAATGGATGCAATAAGAGCCGGAGCCAGAGATTTTATTGTGAAGCCTTTTCAGCCGGATAGAGTTCTTGAAGCAATTAAAAAAGTAATAGGGTAAAATAAATCCTTTTAAAGGAGGAATAAAAGTGCAGGTTGTAATTTTTAAACTTAACAAGGAGCAGTTTGCAGTAGAAACTGATAAAGTTCAAAGTATAAATGATTCCATGGAAATAACAAATGTTCCTAAAGCTCCTGACTATATTAAAGGTTTGGTTAATTTAAGAGGGAATGTTTTATCCTTATTGGATATTAATCTTCTTTTAGATGTTCCTAAGACTGAAGGTTGTCAGGATAATATTATTATACTAGACATGGAAAACGAATTGGTTGGTATATCTGTTGATCAAGTTGAGGAAGTTTTGGATGTAGAAGAGGATAGTATAGAGAAGCTTATAGATGAAAATAAAGAATATATTGAAGGTATAATAAATTTTAAGGACAGAATAGTAACATTGATTAATATTAATAAATTGCTAATAAAGTAGATTAGAAATGAGGGAAATAAATGGCAGAAGTATTATCACAAAGTGAAATAGATGCCCTTTTATCTGCCTTGTCCACTGGAGAAATATCTCCTGATGAAGTAACAAAAGAAGAGGAAAAACAAAAAGTTAAGCCTTATGATTTTAGGAGTCCTCAAAAGTTCTCAAAAGATCACATAAGAACTCTTGAACTTATTCATGATAACTATGCTAGGATAATATCAAATTATTTATCAGTTCAGATTAGAAAAAATGTTAAAGCTAGGATAGAAAGTGTTCAGCAGATAACCTATGAAGAGTTTGTTCATTCAGTTCCTAATCCTACAATATTGACAATATTCAAGATGCCTCCTTTAAGTGGCTCTATATTATTCGAAACCAATCCTCAGTTTGTTTTTGAAATAGTGGATGTACTTTTAGGTGGAAGGGGAAGTTCCAAATTTGTAGCTAGAGAATTTACTGATATAGATAAGAATATTATTAAGCAAATAAATAAAGGACTTATATCAAATTTAAAGCTTGCCTGGGAAGAGGTTCTTCATGTAGAGCCTGAAATTGAGGGCTTAGAGACAAATCCTGCTTTAAATCAGACATTGGCGCCAAATGAGCCGGTGGCTTTGATTACCTTTTATGTAGAAATGGGTAAGAGTAGTACGTTTATAAATATCTGTATTCCTTATCTGAGCATAGAAAAAGTACTTGATAAGCTTGTTGTTCAGTATTGGTTTCAGGAAAACAGTGAAGATATTTTAATGGAATCCAGAGGAAAATTAAGGGAAAGGCTGAATGTGGTAGATGTTGCCTTGACTTCTGTCTTAGGGAGAACAATTATTTCGGTGGATGATTTTTTAAAACTGAGTGTGGGTGATGTTATTACTTTAGATAAAAAAACTTGTGATCCTGTAGAAATTCTGGTTGAAAATATTTCTGCTTACTATGGCAAACCCGGATTACTTGGTAAAAACAAGGGAGTTCAAATTCTGGATATTATAGATAAGGATGTGGAAAGCTATGAGTAACGGATTCCTTTCACAGGAAGAAATAGATGCGTTATTAAATGGAAACATGAGTTCAAAACCAGTAGAGGAGAGTATGGAACTAAGTGATATAGAGAAGGATTTGCTAGGAGAAGTAGGAAATATATCTATGGGCTCAGCCTCTACAGCACTTTCTACTATAATAGGGCAGCAGGTTAATATTACAACTCCCGTTGTAAGTGTAAAGAAATTAGCCGAAATAAAAAAAGCTTTTGAGGTGCCTTATATTGCTTTGGAAGTAAAATATACTAGTGGAATCGTAGGGAAAAACCTTCTCGTTATGAAAATAAATGATGCTGTGGTTATTGCAAACCTAATGATGGGGGGCAATGGCATAATTGAAGGCGGTAAAATTGAACTTTCAGAGATTGAATTAAGTGCAGTGTCGGAAGCCATGAATCAAATGATTGGATCAGCCGCTACAGCTATGGCAACAATGTTTACAAGAGAAATAAATATCTCTCCCCCTACATCTAGAGTTTGGGATGATACTACATATCCAATAGATGATGATGATGCTCCACTTGTTAAAGTATCCTTTTCTCTCAAAATTGGCAATTTGGTGGACAGTAGTATTATGCAGCTGCTTTCAATGGAAACTGCAAAGAAAATAGTTTCTATTATGATGGGAGAAGAGGGTAATGATAAAATTCAGGAGAAGGCAGCAAAACCAGCGGCTACTCCCGTAGCAGTACCAGAAGTACATGCACCAGAGCCTGTTAAGGAAGTTAAAGTTGAGCCAACGGTTGAAATACTTCATGCGAATTTTCAACCTTTAAATACAGTGCCTAATCAAACAAACACTCCCAAAAACATTGATTTGATTATGGATGTCCCTTTGGAAATTTCCGTAGTGCTTGGGAAAACGAAAAAGAGCGTAAAGGAAATACTAAGCTTAGGTACTGGTTCACTTGTAGAACTCGATAAATTAGCAGAGGAGCCGGTAGAAATATTAGTAAATGGAAAAAAAGTTGCTTATGGTGAAGTTGTGGTAGTGGATGAAAATTTTGGTGTAAGAATTACCAGTATTGTAAGCAGTTCAGAAAGGATAAAGTCTTTAGGAAAATAAATAGTAAAGACCTGCATTATTATATTATGATAATGCAGGTTTTTTATTTTTTAGGTATAAATTATTTTTAAATATTTACGATAATACAAAGGAAGAGTACAATTTGGGAGTGAGTTATGTGAAAATAAACGGAATCAATCAAATAAAAGCAATTAATTCATACAATGATAACAAAAAGAATGTAGAAAAAAAAGATATTAAGGCCAAGAGTGACTCAATTGAGATATCATCTCTTGGCAAAAGTTTGAGTACTTATTCCACTGATGATACCTATGTTAATTCTAAAGAAAAAATAGAGAGTGTTTCAAAAGAAGTTTCAAATGGCACTTATAACAGAGATTCTAAATTAATTGCAGAGAAGATGTTGGCTAATATTAAAAATATGAAGTAGAAACGATGGTGATTCACATGAAAGAGATATTGAAGAGTATAATGCAAGCTGAAATAATGGTTTTAAAGAATCTGCTTTCAGCGTTAGATGAGCAGCATAAATACATTGCGGGAAATGAACTTATAAAGCTTGCTTCAATAGTAGAAGCAATAGAAAAGTGTAATAAAGATATAGCAAAAATTGAGGTGGACAGAAGAAAAGTAACCAAGGGCGAATCCATGAAAATGCTAATTGAAGAGTGTAAGGATCAAGAATTGGAATTAAGTTTTAGAAATATAAATAAGCTGCTTCAGGAGATTAAACTACAGAAGGATACTAATGAGGTACTTTTAAAGAAGGGGCTAAGCTTCAGTGCTCAGATGCTCAACCTATTAAAACCGGACAGAAGTGCTAAAACATATAATGCTTATGGAAGGAGCAAGTAAATGGGAGGATTATTCGGAACTTTTAATATAGCTAAAAGCGGAATATTTGCACAGCAGAAAGCTATAAATGTAACTTCTCATAATATTGCAAATGCAAATACTGAAGGCTATTCAAGACAGGTAGCGACATTAACCACTACTAGACCAACTACTACTAACGGATTAGATGCAGGCCAAATAGGTACTGGGGTTCAGGTGGACACCATAAGTAGAGTTAGAGATAGTTTTCTGGATTATCACACTAGAGTTGAAATGGGAGTCCAAGGTAAATACTCTGGCAGAGACGAATTTTTAAGCCAGATAGAGAATATATTAAATGAGCCTTCTGATACTGGTTTGTCTTCATTGCTTGGAAGCTTTTATAGCAGTTGGCAGCAGTTATCCAAGTCAGCGGAAACATCCAGTTCGAAAAAAGTTGTAGCAGAACAATCCTTAGCTTTAACTAATGAATTAAATCATACTTATGCAGAAATACAGAAATTAAAATCTGATACCCAGTCAATGATAAAGGATACGGTTTTTGATATTAATAGCACTTTGAATCAGCTTAGCAAGCTTAACCAGGAGATAATTCAGGTTAAGGTATCTGGTCAGCAGCCTAATGACCTTATGGATAAAAGAGATTTGCTTTTGGATCAGCTTAGTTCAAAATTTGGAATTAAAATAGATAAAGCAAATTTTGAAGGAATAAATGTAACATCAGAAGAAAGCCCGGAAGACCCGGATGTAAAGAATGGGGGTACGGCCCCTGTGGATGGCACTACTTCCAAATCTCTGAATCTTGTACAAAGTCTCAATCCTGATAGCGAATGCAGATTTTCCTGCATCTCTAGCATTACAAATGGCAATGGGAAGGCTGGCTTTGATTCAACAGCTACAGGGCCATACAAAGTAACCTATTATAAAAATGGTGACACCGCGAATGAATCAAATAAAGTTGATATTTACGTTAACATTACTAGCGAGGATCAGTATAAAGCATTGGACGAATCCAGAGTTTTATGGGCGGATAACGATGGAAATGCATTAAGTGTAGACAATTCTTCATTATCTACATGTTCTAAGACCGGGATATTTGATGGAGGAGCATCAACACCAGGTTCAACATCAGCAACAGCTGTGAATTTTTCAAATTTAAAGCTTTTTCAGCCGCCTTCAGGAGAATTAAACGGATATATGTCGGTACAAAAAGATATAGATGATAATACTGATGAACTGAATAAACTGGCTAAGTCACTGGCATTTTCAGTAAATGCCATTATGACTCAGAGTGCAAGCTATACATCTGATGATAGTGTTAATGGCATTTATAATTTTTTTGTAAATGCCAGTCCAGACGGTACTTATGACGCTGCGGATGAAAATGCAATTAATGCAGGGAATATTACAGTAAACAAGGTTTTAATGAAAAACAATATGTTGATTCAAGCCTCAACTACCAGCAGTTCAGGAGAAAGTGACGGAAACAGAGCATTAGCCATCGCAGGCTTAAAAGACATGCGTATGTTAATACAGGGAGCCGACGAAAGCTGTTCTAGGATTTCCTTTTTAAGCACTGATAAAATTACTCCAACTGGAGACTTGTTTAAGACAGATACAAATATAGGTTCAAGCGGAAATTTTAAAAATATTGTAAATTCTGTAAATGGAATGACATTGGATAATTATTTTAAAGACACGATAGACAGGCTTGGTATACAAGAGCAGGAAGCTAAAAGAATGGTTTCTAATCAGGAATCGCTTCTTGCAGGCTTTCAGAAAAGTAAAGCTTCTGTGTCTGGAGTATCGCTAGACGAGGAAATGGCAAACTTGATTCAGTATCAACATGCTTATCAAGCAAATAGCAAAGTTATTTCGACAGTGGACGAGCTGCTTGATGTAGTTATTAATGGATTAAAGAAATAGGATTAATGAGGTGATATTTTGAGAGTAACAAACAATATGCTTACAAATAGTTTTTTATCGGATATGAGGAACAATCTTGAAAACATGCAAAGAATTCAACAACAAATGACTTCAGGCAAACTATTCAGTAAGCCTTCAGATGACCCATTTAAGGTTGCTAGGTCTATGCAGCTGTATTCAGATATTAGTTCAAACAAGCAATACAATTCCAATATATCAGATGTTACAAATTGGCTTGATACTACAGATGCTGCCTTAGATCAGGGAGGTAAAGTCCTTCAGAGAGTAAGGGATCTTATGATATCCGCAGGAAATGGTTCCTACAGTCCTGATGAAAGAAAGAAAATAAAGGATGAAGTAAATCAACTGGTGGGACAGTTTTCTCAGGTTTTAAATACAAATTTTGATGGAAAATATATATTTGGAGGCACCAGGGGCACAACAAAACCAACTAATACCACCGCTATATATGCAGTACCCTCCTCTACAAACAAATCTAACAAAGCTGGCGGGAATGCTTCAGTTTCAGGCAAAATTACTACTTCAGATACAGCTTTTGTAGTTAAAATAAATTCAGTTGCTGGAGATAAAGCAAATAGCGTTTCTATGAGTGTAGATGGCGGTAATACTTTTTCTTCATCAATAGCTCCAGGAGCAGATGGCAAATTTGATTTAGGGAATGGGTTAAAGATAAATATAGATAATAATTCTGGAAATAGTAGTGGAGATACTTACACATTTTCATTGATAGAAAATCAAAATCTAGTTTATTATGATAAAAACGGAACTGAGCTTCCGACGGATAGTAGTGCTAGTGCAGATCAACAGACTCAATTTGAAAATATATCTTCTAAATTAAAGACTGAAATTTCTCAGGGAGTGTTTGTTGATTATAACGTGAATGCTCATGATGTAATAAACTATGGGAGTAATCCAGGTGATGACCTCAGAAGCTTGTTTAACAGGATTATCAATCATTTGGATGGGAATAATGATGATGGTACTACAATGGATTCTGATTCTGTAAGCAAAATTAATGGACAGGATTTAACTGATATTGATGCTGCAATAAATAATTTGCTTAAAGTTCGCTCAGAGGTGGGTGCTAAACAAAACAGAATGGATAGTGCACTTTCGCAAAATACCCAGCAGAACTACAGTTTAACGGAGATTCTTTCAAAAAATGAAGATATCGATATAACGGAAAAAACTATGGAATATGCAACAATGCAGACTGTGTATTTGGCATCACTTCAAACTAGTGCCAAAGTGCTTCAGCCATCATTGTTAGATTACCTAAGATAATTAGGAATAGGAGGAAATAATGATGGAATTAGAAACCACATTTCATGGAACCCATGAATATTCAAAGGATGATATCATTTTTTTTAAAAAGGGTATACCTGGATTTGAACATTTAAAGAAGTTTTTAATATTTGACGTGGAAGATAATGACGTGTTCAGTGTGCTTCAGTCCGTAGAGGATTCAACCATAGGGTTAATTGTGGTTTCACCCTTTAATAGGGTAAAAGACTATGAGTTTAATTTGGATGTTGAAACAACAGAGAGGCTTAAGATTGAAAGTACAGAGGATGTGATTGTTTTAAGCACAGTTACTTTGAATTCAAATATAGAAAAGATTACTCTTAATTTAAGAGCTCCTATAGTAATAAACTTGAAAAAAAGACTAGGAGAGCAAATAATATTGAATGATGAAAAGTATGCAGTAAAGTATCCCTTTTTTAAGGAGGGAGACAGATGCTTGTAATTGGAAGAAAAAAAGGTGAATCGCTTTTAATTGGTGAGGATATAGAAATCACGGTTATAAAAGTTGAAGATGGTTCGGTTAAGCTTGCGATTTCTGCTCCAAGAAATGTAACAATACTTAGGAAAGAGCTTTACAAAGAAGTTCAGGAAGAAAACAAATCTGCAGTTATTTCAGATTTATCTATTTTAAAGAATATAAAAAAATAATCAAAATAAAATAAAGAGGTGTTTTTCATGGAAGTGGGCATATCAAGTCAAGGAGGACTAAACACAAGCACAAACACAGTTAAAGCAAGCAATAACATCGAAACAACAACTACAAGCATAAGTAAATCCACAGTAAAAGAAAAAGTAACTGAAAAAGTAAGCGAAAAAGAAGTAAGCAAAGCAGTAGACAAGTTAAATAAGCTGTTTGAAGACAAATCCACACATGTACAATACGAAGTATATGGAAAATTTCATAATATAACCATAAGGATCATAGACGATAAAACAGACCAGGTTATAAAAGAAATTCCACCTAAAAAGCTTATTGATATGGTGGATAAATTATGTGAGATGGCAGGCATACTTGTAGACGAAAAAGCATAATTTTTCGTTGATATATTGGAGGTGCTTTTATGGAATATAAATTAAATAAAGTTGACCCTGAGGTCAGGCAGAGAGTTAATGAGATCACTAAGTCCGGCAAAGTACATTCAAAAGACAGCGTCATAGTAAATAATGATGATAGGAAAAGTAAAAAAGATGAACAGAATTTTGAGAGTGAATTAAAAAAGCAAAAAAATAAAGGAAAAAAACTTGTGGTGGAAGCTGTTATAACAGATTCCGAATTACATGAGGCTTCTGAAGATGCGAGACTCGTCGGGACTATATTAGATATAAGAAAGTAGGTGTTTTAGTATGTACGCGGCTAATGCATATAATGCTTATAAAAGCAACAGTATAAATTATGCTTCAAAGGAACAGCTCTTGTTAATGCTTCTTGAGGGAGCATGTAAGTATGTGAAAATTGGAAGTCAAGCTATTGTGGATAAAGATGTAAAAAAGGCTCATGAAAATTTAGTGAAAACTCAGGATATATTCTATGAATTAATGGCAACATTGGATGTAAATAAAGGTGGGGAATGGGCTCAGAGTCTTTTTAACGTTTATGATTTTATTATAAGAAGATTAACAGATGCCAATATTAAAAAGGATGTTGAAATTGTGAATGAGGTTATTCCTTTAATTGAAGATATAAAGGACACCTGGAACGAAGCTTATAAAATATCCAAGGCATCAAAATAATATAAAGGGGGTTCAAAAAAATGAGTGATGTTTCATCAACAACATATACCGGAATGAGTGGAGCAGGGGGCGGAAGTCTGCTAAGGCTAACAGGTATGGCTACAGGTCTTGATGTAGACGGCATGGTAAAAAAGATGATGGCAGCAGAACAGACTAAACTTGATAAAGCAAAGCAGAATCAGCAAACAACTCAATGGAAGCAAGAAGCATATCAGGACATAATTAAGAAAATTAAAGATTTACAAAGTTCTTTTTTTGATTCGGCTAGCTCAGATAAAAACATTTTATCTTCAACAAGCTATGCACCATTTTCTGTAAGTGGAGTGGGCACAGCTACAGTGGATACTTCTGTGGCGACTTTTACTCCAACAACTGGAGCAAAGTCAGGAAAATATTCAGTAACAGTTAATAAATTAGCTACAGGCGCTGGATTAAGTAATACTTTAAGTGGTAAGTCACTTTCTACAAAATTGACGGATATAGGTTTATCCGGAGGTATATCGCTAGTCCTAAATGCTAATGATGCAAGTAGTGATACTACCATCACTTTGGACAATTCAGATGGTTCTAAAACTTTAGGTGATTTAATTAATTCAATAAATAATCAGGCTGCTGGAACTGTAAAAGCTACTTTTAGTGAACTTACAGGTGAGTTTGACTTAAACTCAACAACTACGGGTTCAAATACAAGTTTAGCAATTAAAAGTGGAACAACGGCGTCACTTTCCAACATATTTGGCAGTAATATTATTGGGCGAACAATTACAAATGGCAATAATGCAGATATAACCATTACACCACCAGGCGGCAGTCCTGTTACTTTAAACGATACAAATGGTAATGCGAAGTCAAGTAACAATTTTGTAATTGATGGAATGAGTTATAATTTATCAAGTACTGGTACAGCAACAGTTAGTGTGGGTACAGATACACAAAAGGTATATGATAAAATAAAAGGATTTATCGACAAATACAATGCTATAGTAGACGATATTCAAACAAAACTTACTGAGAAAAAAGATAGTAGTTATAAACCTTTGACAGATACGCAAAAAGCTTCTATGAGCGAATCACAAATTACTGCTTGGGAAACTAAGGCTAAAGTGGGCATCCTTAGAAATGACAGTAATCTTCAAAATATGCTTAATGATTTAAAATCAGCCTTTACCACAGGTGTAAGCAATACTGGAATTTCACTAGGACGCTATGGTGGTAATAGTTTTGGAATAGATACATCCTCTGACTATACAAAACCTTCACATATTGATATAGTGGATGAATCAAAGTTAAAAGCTGCTATATCCAGTAATAGTGATCAAATATTAAAGCTATTTACTAATGTATCTACTTCTAATGACGACTCCGCATATACCAGCAGTAACGCAAAATATAAAGAGGATGGTATTTTTACCAGAATCAACAAAATACTCCAAACCAATGTAGGATATACAAATACAACTTTAAACAGTGCTGTATTGACTGCTTATGCCAATAAACAGTATGACTATAGTAGTACTGGAAGTGGAGGTAAGAATACACTTCCAGATCAAATATATGAACAACAGCTTGCAATAAAAAAGATTACGGATTCCATGAGTGATAAGCAGGAAAAATATTATCAACAGTTTTCTGCCCTTGAAACTGCTATGAACCAGCTTAATTCACAGCAGTCAATGCTAAGTTCAATGATTAGCGGTTAAAATAAGCTTGGTAATGAAATTTAGGAGATATTGAAATGGATGATGAAGCTTTAAAAGATATTTTAACTAAGTATAGGGCATGTACAGTGCAAATTATAGAAGTTATAGAAAATAATAATTTTGATTCACTCCCAAAATTAATAGAGGAGAGGCAGAACATACTAGATGAAGCTTTAAATATGACTTATGAAAAAGAGAAAATGAAACAAATATATGAAGAGCTTAAATTAGATGAACTTCAAAACGAATTAAACTCATTAATGACAGGAAAACTCTCTTTAATTAAAGCAGAGATGGAGAAAATCGATAAAAGCAAAATAGCTAACAGTGTATATAATAAAGGTAATTATGCCAATGCAAGAATCTTCAATAAAAAAATATAATATTTTTAATAAAAGCTATAAAGTAGGATGAAACACATACGATAAAGTAATTAGTGAGTAGGAATTAGGCAATAGAAGCTTAAAATCTAGATCCTAAAACTATGACCTAGTCTATGCGCATAGTGGAACAAACAGTAAAGAATTTAATCTTTAAACATTATCTTGGTAGTAGGCTCAAAGAGCTTAACTATAAATACAAAATGGACAAGGATGTCCAAAACAAAATTCAAGGAGGAATATATTATGATAATTAATCACAATTTGGCAGGGAACAATGCAATTAGAAGCATGAACATTAACTCAACTAATGCTAGTAATTCAATGCAAAAACTTTCTTCAGGTCTTAGAATCAACAAGGCTGGAGATGATGCAGCAGGACTAGCTATATCAGAAAAGATGAGAGGTCAGATCAGAGGATTAGACCAAGCATCAGCTAATGCTCAAGACGGTATATCAATGATACAAACAGCTGAAGGTGGATTAAGCGAAACTCACAGCATACTTCAAAGAATGAGAGAACTTGCAGTTCAATCATCAAATGATACTAACGTAGCTGTAGACCGTGGAGAAATCCAAAAGGAAATGGATGAATTAACTAAGGAAGTAACTAGGATATCAAATAACACTGAGTTCAATACTCAAAAACTTATCAATGGTGCTATAAATGATACCACAGGTATTAAGTCAGCAAAATTCCATATAGGTGCTAATTCTAATCAAGACATAACATTATCAATAAATGCTATGGATGCTAAATCTTTAGGAATATCTAGAGATGTTTCAACTGCAACAGTAGACCCTACTAATGCAGCAGGTCTCAAAGGTGCGTTAGTTGATTCTGTTGATGTTTCAAAGACATTGGCAGAAGCGGTATATAACGTTAAAGTTGCTGACTCAGTTGCTGGAGCAACTGTAACTCAAGGTACAGGATCAACAATTGGCGGCGTGACTCCAACCGGAACTCCATCAGCTGATTTCTCAGTTACACTTACTTATCATGATGCAGTTGTTGGGGCACATTCAACAACAACTGTTAAAGCAGCATCAGCAACATCAGATACTATTGCTATTAATTATGGTGCTAATGGTAATAACAATAATCTAAAAGTGAACTTAACTACTGCTACAGATGATAACTTAGCAGTAACGTTTGATGGAACAGACACTATAAATATTGCGCTTGCAAAGACTACAGCAGCAAATAATGCAGATAATTTAATTCAAGCAGCAATTAGAGGAATAGCTAACGAAACTGCTGCAGGATTTGATTTTGATGCAGTTTCTGTAACTGCAGCTGGTAACTGGAATACTGCAGCTAAAGCTACAGGTGAGGCAGGTGTCATAAACTTTACTGGTGGAGCTACCGCAGCAGCAGCAGACTGGACAACATCAGCAGCATCAGGAGATGTCTTTAGATCAACTTATGCAGCAAATGCATCTATAAATGCTAATGGTGCTACAATAGATTTATCAACAGCTACTAACTTAGGTGCTAATGATGGTAAGTCTATTACAATAACTGGTGGTACAACAACAGCTCAATTATTTGCTGAAGATGGAACAACTGCTATTGGAAGTGCTGTTTATGTTAATAAAACAACTGGTGGAAATTATACAATAGGAAATACAACAACTGGACAGGCTAAGGTTGCCTTTGCAGCTGGCGCAGCTAAAGCAGGTATGTCAACTATTACAGTAGATTCATCAGCAGCTACTTCAGCAACAAAATTAGCAGGTGGCACTATGTCTGAAGCTACAGTTGGAGGCGGTCTTAATGTTTCAAATCAATCATCAGCAAGTGCAGCGATAACTACAATTCAAACTGCTATTGAAACTGTATCTGCTGAAAGAAGCAAACTAGGTGCTTACCAAAATAGATTAGAGCACACAATAGCTAACTTAGGAACTTCAAGTGAAAACTTAACATCAGCTGAATCAAGAATCAGAGACGTTGATATGGCTAAAGAAATGTCAACATTCTCAAAGAACAATATTCTTGCTCAAGCTGCTCAGGCAATGCTTGCTCAAGCTAACCAACAACCACAACAAGTTCTTCAGTTATTAAGATAATTTATTCAAATAAGAACCTCAGATTTTCTGAGGTTCTTATTATTAAGGGAGAGGTTTACAAGTGAATGAATTCTACCATTTTGGAAGTTCTACAGTTGTAGTTTCTAACGAGATTAATGCAAAGAATCCTAAGAAAATATACGTTGGAGACCATGGTCTTATTTCTAACAATGTAGAAATTACTGCTTCAGATAATAAAAATTCTGAGTATAGTCTAAAAATAAATAATTATTTTTATATAAATAGTTTTTCAAAAATAGAATCAATGAATTATATTGAGATTGGAAATTATGTAATTATAGGTCCGTATGTTTACATATCGGATGTAGAGCATGAGTATGAAAATTATAATATACCTATTAAATTTCAAGGGTTTAGAAGAACTCATGAAAATAAGATTATAATAAAAGATGGTGTGTGGATAGGGGCGGGTGCAAGAATTGTTGGAAATATTACTATTGGTTATGGTTCAGTAATCGGAGCAAATGCCGTAATTACTAAAGATATACCAGACCATTCAGTTGTTGTTGGAGTTCCAGCAAAAATTATTAGGGTATTTGATTATAGCAAAAATAAATGGGTGGATGTAAAAAATAATGCTAAGCTGTTACAAAAGACATTAAGTAGTCGTGGAGTATTTGATGGATACAATTATGATTTGATTGACAAGAAGTTAAAAAATGTGAGAACAGTTATTGATGTACCTGATACCATAAATGATAAAATAGATAAGATAATTATTATATTTGGAAAACTTCATGAAATTGTAAAGAATATAATAGTTTTATTCAAGGAAGAAAAGTATCAAGAGAGTAAGTTTTATTTATTAGATTTAACCAGTAATTTAGATGCGGTTGAAAATTCAATAAAAGCTGCATTAAGTGAAGAAGATTTAGAATTATGTAAAAGAGAATTTATGCAACTTAATGAAAGTTTAAATTACATAATAACCATGTATGAAACTAATGATTTCGATAATGCGACTGAGCTATTTACAAATAAATTTTTATGTACACTTGAGGATTTAAGTAGAAGATTATTAGAGTTTAAAAAGTAGAAATTTAATACCTTCAGAGTAATAGATTGTATTGATGTAATAATACTTAAGGAAAATTTATCTGCATTGAAGATAAATGCTGTTATGATTGGAATGGAGCAATAGATAAAATATATTATGCAACTTTAAAAAAGTCTCGTAACCAGTATTTTTCGAAAATATGTAATACTTATCCTAGAGTAACGAATATTGCATTTAGTAAATATGTCTTCCTGTATTGTTATGAAATACCAAGACCAATATTACCCAATAATGAACCAATGGAATTTGATGAAATTGAAGAGGTTGATGAAAGACAAAATGTTATATCAAAATAGAAAATATGTATTGTGGGTGAGATTAATAATATTTAGATTGCTTATGCAAAAGGTATCTGAATGTATAAATAATGAAAAAGCAGATAAAATACCTCAATTAATTGAGCAGTACAATCTAATTATTGATTTAGAGTCTTTGAAGAAGGAATTAGCCAATATTACAATAAACCTAAATATACAAATGAACTTATGAAGGAAATCAATGATCAGAGATTTACGTTGAATATAACTAATAGATATGGCTGGATTCAAAAAAACTTGAGGAGAATATAGCTAGATTGGTATATTCTTTTTCAAGAGCAGTAGAGCACAACAAAGTATTTGCAAATAATATGCAATAGTTTCAATTCTATGCCATACATGGCTATACTTATTAAGAACTATGACCAAATTCGTAGTCAAGCCTTCACAAACACTCAGATGGTGTTAAATATGTAAATTTATATCACAATGTAAAAATGAGGGTTTAAAATAGATACAATTAAGGATGAATATGTATGGATGTAAGTGAAAAAATATTTGTTAAAAAAGATAGCTTAGGGAAAATATTAACAAAATTAAGAGGACTTAAAGTCATGGCTAAAGATAAAGAAATGCAGTTGACAATTGATCAGATACTGGAATTGCTAGATGATGAACTTAAAGTTAAAGATATTTCAGTAGAAGAGATGATACGAGATAAAATGGATGAAACTAAGATTTCAAATCCAGAGAAACATCTCAAGCTATATATGTTATATCGTAAATTAGTAGAGAATAAGATAACTGAGGAAGAAGCACTTAATATATATGAGTTAAATCATTATTACTAGTTTAATGGATAATCATAAGCATATTTAAATTAAAAAAGAAAATAAACGTAAGTATACAAAATACTAAAATAAAAGGTGGATGCATAAATATGGATATAGCAGCACTATCAATGGCAATGAGTCAGTCAAAGGTACAGACAGCAGCTGGCATAGCAGTAATGAAAATGGCTATGGATACTGGTAAGGAAAGTGCTACTCAAATGACAGAAATGATTGAAAATTCTGCAGTAGACCCTAATCTAGGAAATCACATAGATGTCAGTGCTTAACGCAGATGGATGAAAAAGAGGAACTAAAGCAGGAATTGGAACAGGAGCTGCAATGGGTTCAGTACAGGCAGAAGATGCTATATATCATGGAGGATAAGCTGCTTCAAATGAGACAGCTAGCAGAGTATGCTAAACAGGGTAACATTGCTACAGGAGAACTGGAGGCAATAAATATTAAGTTAAATAATTTAGCAGCACAGGTAAGAGCGCTAGATGAAGAAAGTAGAAGAACGGAAGATGGGAAAATACTAGAATGAGCACCGGCAGCCTAAGTAGTAGCTGCCGGTGTTTTTTAAGAATAAAGTGAATTTATAATAAACTATTTTCTGTATTGCTTACATTATAATTGTTAAAGATTTTATAACGTTGTAAAATATAAATATAATATTGGTAGTACTGTATAATTACTGTATGCTTTACAGGGAGGTATTTGTATGATCATTAATCATAACATCAATGCAATGATGGCCTGCAGATATATGAACATAAATATGGCATTGGCAAGCAAAGCAATGCAGAGAATTTCTTCTGGGTATAGAATTAACAGCGCTGCAGATGATCCGGCAGGGCTTTGTATATCGGAAGGAATGAGAGCTCAAATAAGAGGACTTCAACAATCATCAATGAATGCACAGAATGGAATATCAGTAATTCAAGTTGCAGATGGTGGAATGAATGAAATCCAGTCAATGCTTCAAAGGCTTAGAGAACTATCTGTACAAGCTGCAAATGGTACTTGCACAAAACAGGATAGAAAAAATATACAATCTGAAGTTGATCAACTAACTTTAGGAATTAATCGTATAGGAACTGATACGGAATTTAATACAATAAAATTATTAGATTCAAGTGCTCAAAAATATGATGGAGTTAATTCAGAAATTAAACTTCAGGTTGGTGCAAATTCAGGACAAATTATAGGAATACAACTTAAAGATATGAGGTCAAATGCACTTAATATAAGCGGTGCTTCAGGAGTTTCAGTTGCATCGAGAGATGGAAGCGTTATAGGTATATTCTCTAATGCAAAATGTGATGGCACTTTAGATTATGCATTGGATGTTTCAACACCTGAAAATGCCAATGCTGCAATAAAAATTTATGATGATGCTATAATTCAGGTATCATCTTCAAGAGCTACTTTAGGGGCTACACAAAATGTACTGGAATATAGAATAGATTATCTTGATAATACTGCTGAAAATTTGACTGCTGCAGAATCTAGAATAAGAGATGCTGACGTTGCAAAAGAAATTATGGAATATGAAAAACGAAATCTTCTTTGTCAGGTTTGCCAGGCAATGCTGGCACAAGCTAATCATCAATCTGACAGTGTACTTGAATTATTAAAGTCTTTATGATTTACGTTAAGCATTTATTATTTAATCTTTCTCAAAACCATGGAATTTTCTTCATGGAATTGATATAATCTGAATAAAATAATCGTTGAGTGGTGATGTAGTTATGAAATTGGAACTTATTGATAGAGTAGAAGCAGGAGATGTTTTAGCAAAGAGTATTCTAACCTTCGATGGCAGGATACTTTTAAAAGAAGGCACAAAATTAAACAGATTATATATAAATAAGATAAGAGACATGGGAGTATTTTACATATATGTTTTGGATAATGAACTCTCTGATATAGATGTTAATGATAACTCTTTAGTTGAATTAAAGCGTAGCACTATGGGGTGTGTAAGCAATGTTATGAAAAATACGATATTAATTAAGGATAGAAAAGGGGCATTAGATGTCATTGAAGTTATAGAAGAGCTTATAAGATATATTGCAGAAAATGCAGATATTAACAAAAGTCTATATGAAATTCAAACACAAAGTAATCAGAGATATGTGCATTGTATGGAGGTTTGCATAAGATCCGTTTTTCTAGGGCGATCTATGAAATTAAAAAAGGATCAGCTTAAGGAACTAGGTATAGCCGCTATACTTCATGATATCGGTATGACAAAGGTATCTCCAAAGGTACTTGAAAAGGCTGGAAATTGCACTCCTGAAGAGCATTTACTTTTAAAGGAACATCCGCAAAAGGGATATGAAATTTTGAAACAGAATATGAGAATACCGGAGTCTGTTTTAAATGCAGTCCTTCAGCACCATGAAAGGGTGGATGGAAGAGGATATCCAAATGGATTAACCGGAGATAGAATAAGCAAATATGCCAAAATAATATCCGTGTGCGATATGTACGATTTAGTTACAAACAATGATAATTATAAGAAAACTTTCAGACCTCATGATGCCTATGAATTGATTATGGGAGGCAGCAGCTGTATTTTTGACGAAGAAGTTGTTTTAAACTTTAGAAAAACCTTTTCAGTATATCCCTTAGGAAGCTGTGTTCAGCTGTCTAATGGTGTTGAAGGATATGTGGTTAAGCAGAATGAATACTTTCCGGACAGGCCTGTGCTTAGGGTTATTTATGACAAAGAAAGCAAACTGTCCATAGCCCCTCATGAAATAGATCTAATAAAAGATATAAATGTGGTTGTAAAATGCATTATTTAATAAAATAATGCATTTTTGCAGGATTAAAAGTTAAGGAGCATCAAATTCATATATAGAATTTAATGCTCCCTAACTCTTTTCTGTGACAGTTTTACTTGACAAACTTTTTCTCCTTAAAAGGTAAGACAAGAATTTTTTATTTAAACTAAATTTTCTGGTGGTCTCACCCCAATCTCTTTAAATTTTTTTAATGTTTTTAGAAACATTTAACTTTGAGAATTTCACCACCTCCAACTTAGCTAAATTATTATTGTTTATATTTATTTTACATTCCCTATCTCTATTTGTCAATGATTGATACAAAGACAAAGCAAGTCAAATTTTAGAATATTCAATAAATTATCCTGCAATTGCTCCGTGTATCTTAGAATTAATAGTTATATCAAAAATTTAGAATTATAGTTAAAGTAAATTATTAATCTTACGATAATAAATTAGTAGATTATTTGATTTGGAGTTGATTTTAATGAGACTGGCACACAATCTTGCTTCGTTAAACATATATAAATCCTATACTAAAGCTACATCAGCGCAGAGCAGGGCAATTAACAATATATCTTCAGGGTATAAAGTAAGTAGTGCAAAAGATAACCCTAATGTAATTGCACAAAGTGAAAAGATTAAGATACAAATTAGAGGACTTCAGATGGCGGGTAAAAACATGCAGGATGGCATTAGTATGCTTCAAACTGCAGAGGGAGGCCTTGATAACATGACTTCTATGCTTCAGCGGATAAGGGAATTGACCCTTCAGTCTGCAAACGGAACCAATAGTACTTCTGATAAAGCTGCCATACAAAATGAAATCGATCAGCTAATTGAGGGCTATGATGATATTGCATCCAATACTGAATTTAATGGAACTAAACTATTAAAAAATGGAAACAGCATTGGTAACAATAATACTTTGAAGTTAGAGACAGTGGTAGGAGCAAACAGCGATGAAAAGGTTAAGATACCTTATTATAATCTTACTTCAACACAAATTCCTGTTGTGCAGGGCTCAAGTGCTTCAAGAAATTGCCTTGCAGATTTAAAATCCAACGGGAGTATAAATATAGCGGACAATGATATATCAAAGGGGCTTGAAGTTATAGATTCCAGTTTGAATTCAATTGTTTCTGTAAGAAGTAAGTACGGAGCTTTGGAAAATAGGCTAGATTCAACTTATTACAATGTTGGTGAAATTTCGGAAAAAATGGAAGGTGCAGATAGTGTGTTGGTGGATGCAGATATTGCAGAGGAGATGATGAATTATTCAAGGGCGAGTATTTTATCGGAAGCAGGAAATGCTATGATGGCTCAAACAAATAAATTTTCTCAGGATATTCTAGGTGCATTGTCAAATGTTAGAAGTAAATAATTTTATGGCGGTATATTTAAATAATATGCTGCCATTTTATTTTCTACGCAAAATATATAAAAACGTTTATTTAATTAAAAAGTGAAATATATTAAAATATATCACAAAATAATAAAAAAAACATTATAGCAATAATTTTATTAATATTGTATAATAAGATAAGTTAGCTATAAAACTAGCAAAACTAACACGTTTTTACATATTTTGTTATTTAGGAGGTGCGAGCCATGGCAAATAGTGAAATATCTTTGGATCAAAAAGTATATGGATTATTAAAAAAGGGATTGGATGCATCAAGCTTGAGAAGCAAAACATCGGCTAATAATATAGCGAATATAAATACCAAAGGATATAAGAGGTTTTATGTAACTTTTGAAGATTCACTTAAAGACAGCGAGGACCAATTGAAGCTGACAGATAATAGACATATACCTTACGGAAACAACAGTGGAGAAGCAAAAGTACAGCAGGATACTGCTACAAGCATGAGGGAAGACGGCAATAACGTAGATATCGATAACGAGATGGCAAACCAGGCAGCAAATACATTAATGTATAATGCTTTGGTGACCCAGGTCAGTAACCGGTTGGCTATAACAAAATACGTTATAGATGGTAAGTAAAGCACATAATTAGGAGGGGTAAATTATGAATACTACTTTTTCCAATTTAAGGATAAGTGCCAGTGGACTTTCTGCTGAAAGGCTAAGAATGGACACTATTGCATCAAATATTGCAAATGTAAGTACTACAAAAGGCGAAAATGGTGAGCCTTACAGGAGAAAAGTTGCTGTATTTCAAGAAAATCTTAGTAATGAATTAAATAAAAATACAGGACAAGTGGAAACTATTCCACTTGGGGTTAAGGCTATAGGAATTATGGAAGATACTTCAGATTTCAGGAGTGTGTATGACCCTGCAAATCCTGATGCAAATTCTGCAGGATATGTTTTAATGCCAAATGTCAATATTTTAAATGAAATGGCGGATATGATTACTGCGACGCGTTCTTATGAAGCAAATGTAAATGCTATGAATTCAGAAAAAAGCATGTTTTTAAAGGCTTTAGAGATTGGAAGATAGGTGGATAAATTATGAGGATAAATGAATTTGCTCCGGATACCAATATATTTGATAAAATAGGTACAACCAGTAACACTGAAAAGAGCAATACTAGTTTTGCAGATATGCTAAATAGTAAATTGAGTGAAGTTAATGATGCTCAGGTTAATGCAAATCAAGCAACAGAAAGCTTTATTAAAGGAGAAGGACCAAATATACACGAAGTAATGATTGCAAGCGAAGAGGCAAAGATGTCTATGGAATTAGCGGTGCAAATTAGGAATAAATTTGTGGAAGCTTATCAAGAATTGAACAGAACGCAAGTTTAGTAAGGAGTGCCGAATAATGAATAAGCTATCTGCAATATTAAAAAATTTAACATCTAAATGGAAAGAAACTAGTAAAAAGAAAAAAATGGCATTTAGCATAATTTTTATTGGATTATTGGTTGCTCTTATCTATATAGGTGTTTCTTTAGGCACTACAAAATATGAAGTGCTTTTTTCCAATATGGATGCCACCGATTCTGCAGCGGTATATTCAAAATTGCAGGCAGATAAAGTAAGCGCTAAAGTTTCTGGAAACAGTATTCTTGTACCGAAAGGCCAAGTAGATCAATTGAGAATGAAGATGCTGTCAGAAGTAACAATGACCAATGGAAGTCAGGGCTTTGAGCTTCTGGATAAAACCCAGTTTGGGACAACAGATGAGCAAATGAAAATAAATTATCAAAGAGCACTTCAGGGTGAACTTGAAAGAACAATTAAAGCATTTCCACAGATTGCCGATGCCAGAGTACATCTTGTTATTCCGGAAAGCACTGCTTTTGTAAAGGATACTACCCCGGGGAGCGCATCTGTTACACTTAAACTAAAATCAGGACAGACTTTGAATTCAGACCAGGTCAAGGCGATAATTGCTCTTATTTCTGGAGCTGTGACGAATATACCTAAAGAAAACATTCAGGTAATAGATGATAAATTGACTCTATTATCTAAGGATGTTTATAATAAAGATTCTAATTTATCGAATTCTCTAACTTCCACTGATAAACAGCAAGAGCTTAAAACAAACTATGAAAATGAGCTGGAAAAGAAAGTTCTTGGCATGCTTGAAACCATATATGGAAAAGACAAGGTTAGGGTAAATGTTAATGCAGAACTTAATTTTGATGCCGTGGAGCAGGATACCACTACTTATGACCCCAAAAGTGTAGTGGTAAGCGAGCATAGCACTACTAGCAATACCGGCAGTTCAACTTCAAATTCTAACAGTCCGGTGGATAATAATGTTACAAATTCTATATCAACTAATACCGGCGGGAATGGCGGTACTGTAAGTACGGATGTTACAAAAAATTATGATGTGTCTAAGGTTGAACAAAAGACTATAAAGGCACCAGGTTCAGTGACGAGATTAACTACCTCTGTGGCCTTGGACGGGAATGTGGATGATGCCAAAAAAAATTCTATAAAAAATTTAGTGGTTTCTGCTATAGGGTTCAATGATGCAAGGGGTGACAGTATAAGTGTGGAAGGAATTCCTTTCGATACCACAATAAAGGATAATGCTAAAAAAGATTTAGATGCAATCAATCAAGCCAATGCTAAGGCACAAAAAATAAAACTTTATACATATATCGGAGCAGGAGCTGCTGCACTAGCTCTTCTTGGAGCAGTCGCTTTCTTCATAATTAAGAAGAGAAGGGGAGAAGAAACTTTGGAGGGGGAAATAATTCCTAAGGGAATAGATGTATTAATTGATGACAACTTAAAAAATACTTCGGAGAAAAATATATTTAAAGATATTGATCTTGAAGTGGAAAATGAAAAAACGCATATGGAAAGACAGATTAAAAAGTATGCAAAGGATAAACCTGAACAGGTAGCAGATATTATTAAAACGTGGCTGGCAGAAGATGAGAGGTGATAAAAGTTGGCAAGAGAAGTTCAAAAACTAACAGGTGTTCAAAAAGCTGCTATACTTTTTATTACACTTGGACCCGAAGTTTCTGCAGGTATAATTAAAAAGCTTCCTGAAACTGAAATACAAAAAATCACCTATGAAATTGCTAATATCACTTCTGTTAAATTTGATCAAAAGCAGGATATTTTAGATGAGTTTTTAGCTATAAATCAAGCAAAAGAGTTTCTTTTGGAAGGTGGAATAGATTATGCGAGGAATTTATTGTCTAAGGCATTGGGAGTGCAAAGAGCAGCAGAAATACTTGAAAAAGTTACGGAGGCAACTCAGCAGTTTAGACCATTTGCTATAGCAAGAAAAGCAGATTCCTTTCAGTTGTTAAACATAATTACAAATGAGCATCCTCAGACCATAGCGCTTATATTGTGCTATCTTCAGTCAGATAAGGCGGGCCAGATATTATCTGCTCTTCCAGAAGAGCTGCAGACAGACGTAGCTTTTAGGATAGCTAATATGAGTTCTACGTCTCCTATGGTGGTGAAAGAAATTGAAAAGGTATTAGATCAAAAATTGTCCTCAGTTGTTAAATCTGACATGAAATCAATAGGAGGAGTGCAGACTATTGTAGATATCTTGAATCAGGTTGACAGAACTACTGAAAAAAATATAACTGAAGGTTTGGAAAGAGAAGATTCAGAGCTTGCAGAAAAGATCAAGGAATCTATGTTTATATTTGAAGATATTGTTTCATTGGATGATGTTTCAATACAGAGAATATTAAGAGAAGTAGAAGGCAAAGAACTTGCTCTTGCACTTAAAGGGTGTTCGGAGGATGTTACTAATGCTATTTATAGAAATCAATCAAAGAGAGCCTCTGCAGCACTTAAGGAAGACATTGAATTTTTGGGACCAGTAAGGCTTATGGATGTAGAAAAATCACAGCAGAGGATTGTTGGCGTGATAAGAAGACTTGATGAAGCTGGTGAAATTGTAATCTCAAGAGGTGGAGAAGATGCAATCATCATTTAAAGTGATAAAGAGCTCTTATATATCAAATGAAGGCAGAAAAGATATAAACACTAATTTTATCAAAGCTGAAAACAATTTGATCAGCGTTAATAATAACATGGAAAGCTACGAAAATATTGGGAACACAATAATAAGTGAAGCAAAAAAAAAATCGGAATTAATTTTGTCTAACACTTATCAGGAACTGGAAAAAATGCAAAAAGAGGTTCACGAAACTGCATATAGAGAAGGCTTTGAAAAGGGACTTAAAGAAGGTTTTGAAAAAGCTTATGAGGATGCTTATAAGAAAAATATTGAGGAAATACAAGTATTAAAAGAGAAGGCCGATAAGATGCTTCTTAATTGTGTAGAGGAGAGTAATATATACATTAAAAATAAAGAATCAGATATAAAAGCTTTAATCCAAAATGCAATAGAAAGTATTTTGAAGACAGAAGTTAAAGATAAGGAAAGCATGAATAGTGTTATAGCAGATGCTTTGGATTCTGTTAAAGATACAAGTACATTTATTATAAAATGCAACAGCTTATATTACAGTGAAATAAAATCTAATGTTCAGATTTGGAAGGAAAAACTTCCTTTCAGTGGAGAAATTTTTGTTATATCAGATGACTCACTTTCAAATGGAAGCGTAGTTATAAAGAGGGACAATGGTAAGTCTGAAATATCTATTCAGGATTCACTAGATAAAATCAAAGAAATTTTATATAGCGAGGAATAGATTTAAGGTGGTAATATGATAAACATTAATTTTAACAGCTTAAATAAAAAAATTAGCAATACTAATTTTAATTATGAAGAAGGAATTGTGAGAAATGTTATTGGACTTACCATAGAGGTTGAAGGAATAAAAGCTTTTGTGGGTGAGGTTTGTGAGATTTATAATGATAAAAACATTCCTGTGACCTGTGAGGTAGTTGGGTTTAAAGAAGGTAAAGTGCTTTTGATGCCATTAGGTGAATTGATTGGAATATCACCGGGATGCAGAGTTGTACCTTCAGGGGTTGAGCTTAGTGTGAAATGTTCCAATGAACTCTTTGGAAAGGTGCTGGATGGATTAGGAAACCCTATGGAAGGTGAAAAAATAGTTTCAGGAACACTTTATCCACTCGACAGGGAGCCTCCAGACCCCTTAAAAAGGCGAAGGATAGATACTGTAATACCTACTGGAATAAGGTCAATAGATGCTTTCCTAACCTGTGGAGAGGGCCAGAGAATTGGTATATTTGCAGGAAGTGGTGTGGGGAAGAGTACAACATTGGGAATGATAGCAAGGTATGCAGAGGCAGAGGTGAATATAATAGCACTTATTGGTGAAAGAGGCAGAGAGGTTCTAGATTTTATAGAGAAGGATCTGGGAGAAGAAGGTTTAAAAAAATCAATAATAGTTTGCGCAACTTCGGATAAACCGGCTCTTGTTAGGCTCAAAGGGGCTTTTACTGCCACAGCAATTGCAGAATATTTTAGAGATAAAGGAAAAAAAGTTATTCTTATGATGGATTCTGTAACGAGATTTGCTATGGCCCAGAGGGAAATAGGTTTAGCAATTGGTGAACCGCCTGCAACCAAAGGGTATACTCCTTCAGTTTTTGCAAAGCTTCCAAGGCTTATGGAACGTTCAGGGATGTCGGACAAGGGTTCCATTACTGCATTTTATACAGTGCTTGTAGATGGAGATGATTTTAATGAACCTATTGCGGATGCTGTAAGAAGTATATTGGATGGACATATAGTTTTATCTAGAAATTTAGCTTCAAAAAATCACTATCCTGCAATAGACGTTTTAAACAGTATAAGCAGACTCATGTCGGAAATCGTCGATGACAAACATAAGGAAGCTGCAGGGTTGGCCCGTGATTTGCTAGCAGTATACAGAGATTCAGAAGATCTAATAAATATAGGCGCCTATGTTAGCGGAAGTAATGCAAAGCTGGATTCAGCTATTAAGTATAATGATGATATAAATTCATTTTTGAAACAGGGGATGAAGGAACACACTCCCTTTGAAGAATGCATTTCATTGTTGAAGAATATTTGGAGTTAGAATGAATAAATATAAATTCAAACTTGATAAATTACTGAACATTAGAAAAGAAAAAGAAGAAGAGGCAAAAAAAGAATTTATTGAAGCACAAATAAAATTGAATAAAACTCAGGAAAAATTATCTGAATTAAAAGATAAATTTGTGAAATACAGTTCTGCAAATTCTGAGGAATCAGTTGTGGAAAGAAAAATTAGAAATAATTATTTAAATTCTCTAGCTATACAAATTAAAGAATTTTCAATCAAACTTGAAAATAATAAAATTGAAATTGAAGAAAAAAGAAAAGAAGTTATTGCAAGACAGATTGATAGGAAGACAGTAGAAAGGTTAAAGGAAAAGGGAAAAGAAGTTTTTATCAAAGAACAGGATGATATCGAACAAAAGGCAAATGATGAATTTGCACTTTTTGGATATATTAGAAATCATGGAGGGAGGTGAGAAAATGGAGGTAGCTAAGGTAAGTCAAGACACAATATCAGAGCCGTTGTCAAAGGATACCGTATCATCTGCACAAAAAGAAAAGAACAGTAAAGATTTCGGTAAATTAGTAATAAAGGCGGCAACTAAAACACAAAACAAAGAAAATGCTGATACAGCTAAAACTGAAACAAAAGAAGCAAATAGAACAGAAAATTTAGAAAACATAAAAAACCTTATCGATAAGATTTTATCTAGTGATGACACTAAAACTGATTTATCTCAAAATGACAGTGATTTATTGAGCATGTTGTCAATGCTCATCAAAAACTTGCAAGAAGGAAAACAGGATTTAGCAATAGATAAAGTTAATATTTTATCAAGTTTAAAATCACAACTAAATTTGTCAGATGTAAATTTTACTAAATTAAGTGGAATCCTTGATAAACTTACTAATAATCAGGTTATTAATGGTCAAACTATAAGTAATAAGATTACCAATGTTTTAGTTATTGACAATCAGGGAACAACCGCAACTGATATTAAACAGGAAATATTTAATTTACTGAGCAGCATGAAAAACAGTGCAGATAAGGATAATAATCTAAATGCATCTTCTGATATTAAAAGTTCTCCTGTTAGTTTAGAAGAAATATTGCCTGAAATTAAACAAATATTAGCATCAAATGGGAAGAACGCTGAAAATACAAATGCTGACAAAGGCAAAAAGGAAGAGAAATTCTTAAACAGCCTGGCTTCTGGGGATAAAAAAGATGACATCAATTCAAAAGTAACTAATATGATGAACCAATTCAATTTGAACAAAAATTCTGAAGTCAATGTTTTAAAAGAACCCAATGCAATTAATCATAAAACTATAGCAAGTGACATAATAAAAACATTAAAGTACATGGAAACAAGCAATATCAAGAATTTGACAGTTAAAATAGTACCTAAGGAATTGGGAGAGATTACAGTTAATTTGACTGTTGAAGCAGGGGTAATGAAGGCAACAATTACTGCTGCAAACAAGGATGCATATAATTTGATTCAGGGAAGCCTGCAGGATATCAATTCTAAGCTTGTAAATAATGACGTTAAAATATCCACATTATCTTTAAATTTATACAATGAAGATACTACATACTATAGTGGACAATCACAAGGAAACAATTTTAATGATGAAAACAAAAAGAGACATAAAAATATTTCAAAAATTCCTTCAGAAGAAGAAAAAGCTTCTAACTACGATAATGACTTGAACAGCAATGTAAATAAATTGGCATAGGAGGTTATAAGATGAGCGATATTACAGGTTATTCTGGTGTTACTCAAAAATCAAATTACACAGCAAACGGAACCAGAATAGTAAAAAATAACGGAGAATTGGATAAAAATCAGTTTTTGAGAATTTTATCGGCAGAACTTTCAAATCAGGATCCAACAAACCCAAAAGATTCGACAGAATATGTAGCACAGATGGCACAATTTGCAGGTCTTGAACAGATGGCAAATCTTAACATAAGTATGCAGCTTATAGGTGCTTCATCACTTATGGGAAAAAAGGTTATTCTTAAAACCTATGATGAAAATGGAAATTTATATCAAGGAATAGTCCAAAATATTATTAAGGATGGAGATACTATTAAGTTAAATGTTTTAGTTGGAAAAAATGATCTTCATCAATTTGAAATGTCGGATGTTACACAGATTACTTAAGGGATGTGAATTATGGGTTATAGAGTAATAAATGGGAATTTGCATTTAATTGAAGACATATCCTCTGTAAGTAATAATACAAAATCTCAGATAAATAGCAAAGCGACTGAAAATAGAACTGAATTTAAGGATATTTTAGGCAAAGAAATAAGTAAAAATGAATCCTTTATTATATCTAAACATGCTGAAGAGAGACTTAGACAAAGGAGTATCCAGTTTAATGAATTAGATATGAAACAGATAAATGAAGGCATAAATAGAGCAGAATCAAAAGGTTGCAAAGATTGCCTGATATGCTACAAAGGAAATGCATTGGTTACAAGTATAAAAAACAGAACCGTAATTACTGCAGTAGATCAGGATAACGCAAGAGGAAATGTGTTTACGAATATTGACAGTGTATTATTTATATAGGGCAGGACCTTCGGGGTGTCTTACTTTGCTGATCGACTGAAGCAAAGTGTTAAAACAAAATTAAAATAATTGGAGGTTAAATATATGTTACCATCATTGTATTCAGCAATAAGCGGACTTAAGGCTAATCAGAAGAAATTAGATGTTATAGGAAATAATATAGCAAACTCATCAACTACAGGATTTAAATCACAAACAGTTAAATTCAAGGATATGTTAAGCCAGGGTGTAGGAGAAGCTTCTGGTGCAGCTGCAACCACAGGAGGAATAAATCCAAAGCAGATAGGATTAGGAGTTCAAATCGGTGCAATAGATACAAACACAAAAACAGGTGATATGCAGTCTACTGGCAGCAATCTGGACGCAGCAATTGACGGAAATGGTTATTTTATGGTAGGAAAGGGTTTAGTTCCGCAAACTAACGGTGATGGAGTGGCAATTGATACCACAAATCACGTTATTACAGATTCAAAAGGAATGAACATTATGTATTCTAAGGATGGTTCTTTCACATTGGATAATAAGGGGAATCTACTTACATCAGATGGAAACAGGATATTAGGATATGCACTAACTGCTTCCGGTGGTTCGAATAGTATAGAGTACACAGGAGGTGTTCCAACCATAAATTATGTAAATCCAGATGATGCCAGCTTTGCGGCAGGAAATACTTTAGTTCCGTTGGTTATTCCGGACGCGGTGAAGGATTCTTCAGGTAATGAATTAAGAGTAAAATCTTTTACCATAGAAAAGAATGGACTTATCAAAGCAGTTCTGGATGGCGGCTCAGTTACTGCTTTGGGGCAGATTGCAGTAGCATCCTTTAAAAATGATGCAGGCTTAACTAAGCTAGGAAATAACCTTTATCGAAATTCAGCTAACTCAGGTGACGCTGTAATAAGAAGCGGAGCAGGATCTACTTCAGATAATGGAAATGGTTATGGAGATGTGCTTCAAGGTATGCTTGAAATGTCTAATGTAGACCTAGCAGAACAATTTACAGATATGATTGTTGCAAGTAGAGCATTCCAGGCAAATGGAAAGATTATTACCACAGGTGATGAGATACTTCAGGAGTTGGTTAATCTTAAGAGGTAGGAGGTAATTTTGTGATAAAAGTTACTGGACTTGACCATAAGGATTTTATTATAAATGCAGAGCAGATTGAAAAAATTGAGGAAATACCCGAAAGCGTTATAACACTTATAAATGGTAAAAAATATCTTGTAACTGACTCATTAGATGAATTATTACAAAAAATTATTGAGTATAAAAGAAAAATTTATTTTAACGACGCCAGGGTTGATTAGAAGGAGACATGAAATTTTATGGTAAAAAAAGAAAAAACTAAAGGTAAGGGTAAAGGCAGATTTTTCATTAAAATCTTAATAGTTTTGCTACTTTTAGCAGCTATCGGCGGTGGTGGTTATTTTGGATATAAAAAGTTTTTTGCTAATTCAAGCAATAAAACTGCAACTGCTGCAAGCAGTGAAGTTAAGGTTGTTTCTGATTATACCTTTGGATTGGATGAAATTTTAGTTAACCTATCTGATGAAGATAGTACAAGGTATATAAAAATAAAAGTGTATATTGGGTATGATAAAAAGAAATTGGGAACTGAATTAACTGAAAAGGCACCTATTTTGAGGGATAAAGTTATTTCAGTGCTAAGAACTAAAAAAGCTGCAGACTTTTCTTCAAAGGGTATTGAAACAATTAAATCGGAAATGCTTTCAAAAATTAATCCTCTGCTAACTAAAGGTCAAGCAACTAACATTTATTTTTATGATATATTAGTACAATAAAAAGCAATAGGAGATTTTATTATGGATTGGCAACTCTTGACAACGATTCTTAAGATAATTATATTTTTGCCTGTTATTCTCTTGCTTATTTATCTGTCTGCAAAGATTGGAGGAGGTAAGCTTCAGAATATACAAAACGGAAGATACATCAAAATTCTTGAAAGAGTTGCTGTTTCAAAGGATAATTTTTTAATGGCAGCTAAAATCGGTGAAAAAGGATATGTGATTTCTTCTTCCAGCGGTAAGATAGAAGTACTCATGGAGATAAGTGACAAGGAACTAAGCATTATAGAATCTTCAAAAAATATGAATTTAAATTTGAACTCATATAAAGATATATGCAATAAATTTAAACTTAAGAAGGAAGATAGGGATGAATAAGAGGACGTACAAAAACATTATTATTTTTACAGTTTTTTTCTCAGCATTAGTTTTATTTATGTCAATGAAGGTATATGCAGCACCAGATACAACGCTGCCAATACCAAATATTAATATTTCTTTGGACAATTCCAGTTCCTCAAAGCAATATGTGGACAACATTAAATTATTGGTACTACTCACAATTCTTACTCTGTTACCTTCTTTTATAATGATGATGACAAGCTTTATAAGATTGGTGGTGGTTTTTGGATTCCTTCGCAGTGCTATAGGAACCCAACAATCACCGCCTAATACAGTAATAATTGGACTAGCCTTATTTATTACAATATTCATAATGCAACCGGTTTATAAAGATATAGATAAGACTGCTATACAGCCTTATTTGAAAAACACAATAACTCAGGAGCAGTTTATTGAAAATGGATCAAAACCTTTAAGGGAATTTATGTTAAAACAGACAAGGCAAAAGGATTTAAAACTTTTTGTTGATGCAGCTAAATTGGATTATAAGGTAACTAACGATAATGTGCCGCTTTATGTGGTGGTGCCTTCTTTTATAATAAGTGAACTAAAAACAGCTTTCCAAATAGGTTTTTTGCTGTTTATACCATTTATGATTATAGATTTAGTAGTAGCCAGTGTATTGATGTCAATGGGAATGTTTATGCTTCCTCCGGTTATGGTATCACTTCCATTTAAGCTGTTGTTGTTCGTAATGGTAGATGGATGGTATCTGCTGGTTAAATCATTAATTTTGAGTTTTTCGTGAGGTGAAGTAAATGAGCGAGAACATGGTAATAAGTGTTTTAAAAGATGCTATTGAGACAGGACTTTTAGTTTCAGCACCAATTCTGATTATTTCTCTGTTGGTAGGACTTATTATTAGTATATTTCAGGCTACAACTCAAATACAGGAACAGACATTGACCTTTGTTCCTAAGCTTATTGCAATAGCTGTAATAGGGCTAATTACAGGCAGCTGGATGCTTCACATGACAGTTAGCTTTACTGAAAGAATTTTTCAAATTATAGCTAACGTAACACATTAGCGCAAGTCATAAGGTGGTATAAATATTGATAGATACAATGTATTTTACAGCACTTGTACTTATTACAATAAGGGTATTTTGTTTATTTTTAGTGGTACCTGCACTTTTCCCAAGCGGTACTCCAGCAACTGTTAAAGTCGGATTTACTATTATACTTGCATATATACTGCTGCCAGGAATAGACTACAGCACCATTTCATCAATTAATAGTACACTTCCCTTTGTTATGAATTGCATAAATGAAGCCGTAGCGGGACTTACTTTGGGATTTATAATAAATCTTTGTTTTGCAAGTTTCAGATTTGCAGGGAATTTAATGGATCTCCAAGTTGGCTTTGCCATGATGACTATGTTTGATCCAAATACAAACAGTAACAGCACTCTGCTTGAACATATTATGTATTGGTTTAGCATAATGATTTTTTTTCTCATTGATGGACATCACATGGTTATTAATGCATTAATGGAAAGCTTTAAAATAATAAAAGTTGGAAATTTATTCTTAAATCCAGATTCAATTAATTTAGTTATTAAAGCCTTCATTCAGTATTTTGCCATTGGGCTTAGAATTGCAATACCCATAATATTAATTATACTTATATCTGATTTAACCATGGGTCTTATTGCAAGAACGGTGCCTCAACTTAATATAATGGTACTTGGTCTTCCTATTAAAATATTAATTGGTCTTCTAACTTTTTCACTGTCACTTCCTATATTTATGAAATTTATAGAAAGTGCATATTATGGTCTGCCAGATGTTCTGCAGGGTTTTTATAAAACCATACCTTTACTTATAATATTTGCGGCGGATGATAAGACAGAAGAAGCAACTCCAAAAAAGAAAAGTGAAGCAAGAAAAAAAGGTCAAATACCTAAGAGCAAGGAAGTAGCACTTGCCTTAACATTATTAGCGTCAACATTAGTGCTGCTTGTTTTGGGAAAATATGTACTCAGCGGTTTTTCAAACACTTTAATTGCCTTTTTAAACAATTATATAAATATGAGTTTAGATTATAACAGTGTTCAAAAGATTGCTTTTATTTCAGTATGGAGAATAGGAATAATATTTCTTCCTATAGTTCTTCCTATTTTAGCTTTAGGGGTTTTGGCTAATTTTGTTCAAACAGGTTCTCTTATTACGAGCGAACCTCTAAAACCGGATTTTACCAAATTAAATCCGATAAATGGATTTAAAAGAATATTTTCTATGAGAACTGTTATGGAATTATTTAAGGATCTGGCTATTGTTTCCGTAGTAGGGTATATAGGCTATAAATTTGTAAGAGATAACTATTTGTCTATTTTAAATGCAGGGAACTCAAATGCTCAGGGTGTGCTTAGTGAAATCGGAACATTGTCTGTAAGTATATTTTTTAAAATAACTATTGTAATGATAATTATTGCTCTTATTGACTATATTTTTCAAAGATATCAATATAATAAGGATTTAAGAATGTCAAAGCAGGAAATAAAAGAAGAATATAAGCAAGAAGAAGGAGACCCTCAAATAAAGGGCAAGATAAGACAAAAACAAAGGGAAATGGCTATGAAAAGAATGATGCAGGAGGTGCCAAAGGCTACTGTGGTGGTAACAAATCCTACACATATAGCAGTTGCCCTTAAATATGAAGAAGGACAGTCTGCACCTGTTGTGGTGGCCAAGGGAGCAGACAATGTGGCTCTTAAGATTAAAGAAAAGGCAAAAGATAGCAAAGTGCCAATTATAGAAAACAAGCCTTTGGCAAGAATGATATTCAGCGAAGTGGAGCTTAATTCAGAAATTCCAATGGAGATGTATCAGGCTGTAGCAGAAATACTGGCTTTAGTATATAAGATTAAAAGAAAATAGTATGGAGTGATTTAATGGAACAGGGTAAAAGAAGACTAAATTTAAAAAGTAGTGTTGATATCATTATGGCACTTTCAGTAATAGCAATCGTTCTAATGATAATAATCCCTCTTCCACCAGGATTGCTTGATGTTTTGATATCACTAAATATAACTGTTTCTGTTGTAATCATTTTACTTACACTGTTTACTACAGAAATACTTCAATTTTCTGTATTTCCAACCTTATTGCTTATTACGACTCTATTTAGATTAGGTTTGAATATATCATCAGTAAGATTAATATTAAGGGATGCATATGCAGGAGAAGTAATTAATGCTTTTGGTAGCTTTGTTGTAGGTGGAAGCTATATTGTGGGTATTATTATATTTTTAATTATAGTAATTATTCAATTTTTAGTAATAACCAGCGGATCTTCAAGAGTTGCAGAAGTTGCAGCTAGATTTACACTGGATGCAATGCCAGGAAAGCAGATGAGTATTGATGCAGATTTAAATGCAGGGCTTATAGATGAAATGGGAGCTAGGGATAAGAGAAAAAAGCTTCAACAAGAAGCTGATTTTTATGGGGCTATGGATGGGGCATCAAAATTTGTTAAGGGGGATGCAGTGGCAGGCCTTATAATTACTGTTATAAATATTCTAGCCGGAATTATTATTGGTGTAGCGGTTTTAAAAATGGATATTTCAACTGCTGCACAAACTTATACAAAATTAACCATAGGCGACGGACTTGTATCTCAGATTCCGGCACTTTTAATATCTACTGCTTCAGGTATTCTAGTTACCCGTTCTGGCAGTGAAGACAATTTTGGTACACTTGTAGCAGGTCAGTTAACTAGGTTCCCTAAAGTAATAGCAATTGCGTCATTTGTACTGTTATTTCTGGGTTTAATTCCTGGACTCCCTCATATCGCCTTTTTTATTTTGTCTTTGGCAAGTGGAATTGCATCTTATTTGCTATACAAGGATGAAAAAGAGCAAAAAGTAAAAGAGATAGAAACTCAGAATCAGGAAATTTCAGAAAGTGAAAGCAGAGAACCTGAGAATGTGATGAATTTAATTTCTGTTGAACCTATGGAAATTGAGATAGGTTATGGACTTATCCCATTAGCTGATGAAGGAGCTGGTGGTGATCTGCTTCAGAGGATAACTTCCGTTAGAAGACAGTGTGCAATTGAAATGGGGGTTGTAGTTCAGCCAATCAGGATCAGAGACAATCTCCAATTAAAGACAAATGAGTATGTTGTTAAAATAAGAGGAACCATAGTTTCTAAAGGCGATTTGATGCCTAATATGCTTCTATGCATGGACCCCGCAAATGGCGAAGAGGAAATTCAAGGTATTAAAACTATTGAACCTTCATTTGGATTGCCTGCAGTATGGATAAACAAAGATCAAAGGGAAGAAGCAGAAATTAAAGGATTAACTGTAGTAGATCCTACTACAGTTATGGTTACTCATCTTACTGAAACAATAAAAATACATTCTTATGAGCTTCTGGGAAGACAGGAAGTTAAGCTCATTGTTGACTCTGTAAAAGAAAAATATAGTGCGGTAGTGGAAGAACTTATTCCCGATCTAATAACCATAGGAGAGCTGCAAAAAGTGCTTCAGAATCTTTTGAAGGAGAGAGTTCCTATAAAAGATATGGTCACAATAATGGAATCACTTGCGGATAATTCAAGAACCACTAAGGATATAGAAATTCTGACAGAGTATGTCAGATTTGCACTGGCTAGGAGTATATGTAATCCACTAATCGATGAATCCAGAGCAATTAGTGTAATAACTTTGGAACCTAGAATCGAGGAATTGATAGGAAGCAATATACAAAAATCTATGCAGGGTTCATTCCCTTCAGTGGATCCGGATACCACAGGGAAAATATTAAGTTCTATAAAGAATTCATTGGACAATGTGTTTTTTTATGACAACCAGCCAATAATTCTTGTATCACCAAAAATAAGGCCTGCTTTTAGAAAACTTATAGAAATGGTTTTTCCAATGGTAAATGTTTTATCTCTTAATGAAATTCCTAACGATGTTGAGATAAAGACTGAAGGAGTTGTATCAATAACATGATAATTAAAAGATATATTGTTAATAATATGAATGAAGCAATGGTAAGGATAAAGTATGAACTCGGAATGGAAGCCCTGATAATAAGTCAGAGAAAAATAAGAAAGCCAGGATTAAAGGGGTTGTTTTCTAAAAAAGTCATTGAAGTTACTGCAGCAGTGGATAATGATAAACCTAAGGATAAATCTGAGGTAACTGACAGTATTATGAAAGAAATGAAGGATATGAAAGAAATGCTTAGCAGTGTAATTGAATCCACTAATAAAGAGGATTTTAGTGAAAATGAAATAAGCAGCCTTCTTAAATCCTGTGACTTAAATGAGAAAAATATTGCTAAAATAATGGCAAAACTAAGTACTGTTAAAGAAAATATAGATAAAAGGGAAAAATTGAAATTTGTTTTGAAGGATATGGTGAAGGTTTCACCTGATTTAAAATCAAAAGTAATAATTTTAGTAGGGCCTACTGGAGTCGGAAAAACAACCACTATTGCAAAGCTTGCAGGAAAGTATTCGCAATATGAAAAACTTAAAGTGGGGCTAATAACTATAGATACATATAGAATAGGTGCAGTAGATCAGCTTAAGACATATGCAGAAATTATGAATTTGCCTTTTAAAGTAGTAATGAACATAAAAGAGATGCAATCTGCAGTTAATAGCATGAAAGAATGCGATGTAATATTGATAGATACTACAGGTAGAAACAGTAAAAACTTTATGCATATTTCTGAATTAAAGGCATACATCAGCAAAGTAAAATCAGATTCAGTTAATTTGGTTATGAGCTGTACCACAAAAAATAGTGATATTGATGTAATTACTAATGGATATAAAGAATTAAATTTTGACAGTATAATTATTACAAAATTAGATGAAACCTCAACTTATGGATCAATACTAAATATATTAGAGAGTTCTGGAAAGCCATTGAGTTATGTTACCACGGGTCAAAATGTGCCAGATGATATTAAACTTATGACACCTGATGAAATTTCAAATATTATACTTGGTGCGGATGAAGTATGCTTGATCAAGCAGAATAGTAAAGCCACCAACAAAAAAATAAATTTCAAGGGGGTGGATGAAATATGCTTGATCAAGCAGAAAAATTAAGAGCATTGACTGAAAAAAATAATATAATCAATTCAAGCAGCAAACCTACAATTATTACAGTAACTTCCGGCAAAGGCGGTGTAGGCAAAAGTAACTTTGTTGTTAATGTGTCCATTGCTATTCAAAAATTGGGTAAAAAGGTTTTGATTTTTGATGCGGATGTTGGAATGGGAAATGATGATGTTTTAATGGGATTTTACCCAAAGCACAGTATTTATGATATAATATTTGATAATATGGAAATCTCTGATGTTATAATTGATGGGCCTTTTGGTGTGAAGCTGCTCCCCGGAGGTACCGGCATTACAAGACTAGAAGGAATAACTGAACTGCAAAGGGAAAGGTTTATTAATAAGTTGTCTAGTTTAGATGATCTTGATTACATAATTATGGATACAGGGGCAGGTGTAAATAGAGATGTTTTGGCATACATTTCCTGCTGCCATGAGCTTATTATACTGACTACTCCAGAACCTACTTCAATAACTGATGCTTATAGTCTGATCAAAGCTGTAAAGCATTTTAAGATTAAAAATTCAGCGAAGATAATAGTTAATAGGGCATTAAATGATGAAGAAGGAAAATACACCTTTGAAAAATTTAATTACGCAGTAAAAAATTTTTTAAAGGTAGATTTGGAATATATGGGATATATCAGTGAAGATAATAAAATTGCTCAATCTGTAAGAAAGCAGGAGCCTTTTGTAATTTGCTATCCTAATTGTAGTGCTTCAAAAGACATTGATAATATTGCCGCCAGAATTATTGGGAGCACTTTTATTAAAGATGGATATGGTGTACAAACACTATTTCGTAAATTGTTTAATATTTTCTCGTAAGGAGTTGTGCTTTATGGACGATGAAATTCGATTTTATTACAATAATAAAGTTGAAATAGATACGGAGGATGGACTTTATAAAAGCACCATTCAAGAAATAGGGAATGATTATTTTGGAATAAGCATTCCTATGAATAGTGGTAAATATCTTACACTTCCTAAAGATAAGATGGTTGAAGTTCTATATTATCTTGACAGAGATGTTTACAAATTCAAGTCAAAGGTAATAGGTACAAAAATCGAAAAAATTTTGGTAATAGTACTTGAAAAGCCTAGTAGATATAAAAAGGTTCAAAGGAGAAATTATGCGAGGGCATCCATGCTAATTAATGTCTCTTTTGCTATGAGAGAGGAAAAGGAATATAAGTATTATGCTGCTTTGATGTTGGATTTAAGCGGAGGAGGAGCACGTATTCGTACCAAGAACAAAATGGAACCCGGTGAAATGCTAATAATTTCCATTCCTCTTAAGGATGAAAATATAACAGTAAAAGGACAGGTAGTCAGAATAGAAAATGATAGAAATGATAATGCGTCTATAGAAATCTATTTTATTGATATAGAGGAAAGTGTAAGAGAAAAAATAATCAAGCATGTTTTTAACATCATGAGAGAGCAAAGGCAGAAATCTGCTAAGGGGGATTAGCCATGTCAGTAGGAAATAAAACGGACCCAAAAGAGGAAATAGTAAAAAAATATATTCCCTTAGTTAAATATATAGCCTCTAGGGTTTTTGCAGGCAAAGGCAAGTATATAGAGTATGAAGATATGGTTAGCTTTGGTATGATAGGGCTTATGGATGCAATTAATAAGTTTGATGAAAGCAAAGGCATGAAGTTTTCAACTTATGCCTCTATAAGAATAAAGGGGTCTATTATTGATGAAATCAGAAAAATAAGCCCCATTTCAAAAGGAGCAATCGATAAGCTTAATAGATATAACGATGCAGTGGATAATCTTCAGAGCAATTTTAATCGTGAGCCAACTGATGAGGAGATAGCAGGATTTCTTGGCATTTCTATGAAGGACATTTTGGAAATTGAGGGATATATAAACTATATGTCTGTTGTTTCTTTAGATGAACTGATTTACCTTAAGGATGATGATGTATCTGTAATAGCTACTATTCAGGATGAAAATAGTCCATGCCCGGAAGCCTCTTTAGAGGATAAGGAGCAGATAGAATATCTAGCAAAAGCTCTGGATATTTTAAATGAAAAAGATAAAACCATACTTTCACTATATTATTATGAGGAATTTACTTTAAAAGATATTGGTAAAGTTTTAAATGTATCGGAATCGAGAGTTTGTCAACTTCACAGCAGAGCAATCTTACACTTAAGAAAGGCAATGCATCAACTTAAATACATGGAATGAGGAAATTAAAATGTTTGAGGTTATTTTTTTAATTATTATAGGAACTGTTTTAGTAATTTTGAATTATAAGGCAATAATGAAAGAAAAAAAATCTTTTAGTTCATCTTTAAATCAAGAGCAAAGCAATTTGAAAGACTATGATATAGAAATTGGTAAGCTTAGAATCGATTTTTCTGAGGATATTTCTCAGATTCAAAGAGAAATTGTAGAATTAAGAGAATCCATAGAAAAAAGCGAAACTGTAGAAAAAAGAGAGATTATTGAAAAAAAAGAACACTTGGAACTAAATTCTAACAGTGTAAGGATAGATGAAATAAAAAAAATGTTAGAAAAAAATACTTCAATTGATGAAATAGCTAAAAAACTTAATATCGGTAAGGGGGAAGTACTATTAATAAAAGAATTATATATAAAATAAAAGAGATTTTTGAATTCCTTAGCGATAGAAGAATTTTACTTGGAATAGGTATAGGTTTAATACTGGCTACTGTTATACTGGCAGGAGTTAAGTTAAATTACACTATGAGTAATAGTCAAGTTGAAAATAAAGCAAGGTCTATGGGTATGATATACCCTGAAGAAGTTAAAGTAATAAATGAAAAGGAGACTTCAAAATGATTAGGTCTTTGTTTACATCGATATCAGGAATGATAACACAAGAAGCGAAGCAAGATGTAATTACGAATAACCTTGCAAACGCAAACACGGCAGGATTTAAGAGTGATAGCCTTACAATAAAAAAATTTAATGATGTTTTGATTCAAAATTATGATAAAAAAGTCGGTGATAAGAATGTTAGAAATGTAATTGGATCTATAAGCAATGGGGCAAGCATAGATGGAGTTGTTACCGATTTTTCACAAGGTGATATTGAAGGTTCTGACAGTTCGACAGATTTCGCACTGTCAGGCAGTGGATTCTTTACTGTTCAAAGAGATGATGGAGTAGGTAAAACAAATTATTATACTAGAGATGGGCATTTTCACGTTAATATGAGTGGAATGCTGGTAAATGATTCAGGTGATGCAGTCATGGGGAGAGATTTAAATAACAATTTAACTGCAATAAATGTGGGCAGTGGTAAATTAGGATGTGATGTTTTGGGAAATATAAATATTGATGGTGTTTCAAAATATAAGCTTGAAGTAGTAGACTTTAGTGATGATACCAAATTGAAAAAGATTGGAGATAATCTTTTCCAAGGTGATAACCCAACTCAAACAACAAGCACTGCGGTTAAACAAAATTCATTGGAAAAATCAAATGTAAATGTTATAAATGAAATGGTAAATATGATAACAACAATGAGAAGCTTTGAAACTAATCAAAAGATTGTTCAATCTTTAGACGAAACTTTAAACAAGGCTGTAAATGAAGTTGGAACAGTTAGATAAGGTGGTGTTAGTACTATGGTTTTAAGAGCATTATGGAACAGTAAAAGTGCAATGGCAGCTCAACAAGAAAAACTTGACTGTATTTCAAATAATATTGCTAATGTAAATACGGATGGATATAAGAGAGAAGGAGTTAATTTTCAGGATTTGGTTTATGAAAAATTGAACAGATTAGGATATCCTACTTCACCAAATGCAAAATCTCCCCAGTTAAATGGAGTTGGTGTTAAAATTGGTAGTGTTGTACGTGACAATTCTCAAGGGGATTTGATGCAAAGCAGTTCAAATACAGATTTAGCTATAGATGGCAAGGGATATTATAGAGTAATAAGACCGGACGGCAGTTATGCCTATGAGAGAAATGGAAACTTCAATATAGACAGTTTAGGGAGATTGGTAGATAAAATTGGGAATATACTGGATATTGATTATACCCAAGAAGGAAATAATATCAATAACTCTGGAGGCATTAGCAGTGATAACTTTTCTGTTAATCAAAATGGAGAAATATCTGTCAAGAAAAATACTGATAATATTGCGTATGGAAAAATAAACATATACAATTCAGTAGGGGATAATTCTATGATATCTGCCGGAAATAATCTATATATTCCTAAAACAGGCTCAAATATTTATGTTGAAAATGATTCAAATGTACTTCAGGGTTATAAAGAAATCTCAAATGTAGATATCTCTAAAGAGATGACGGATATTATAATTGCTCAAAGGTCTTTTGAATTGAGTTCAAAAGGAATAAATACCGCAGATGAAATGTGGGGATTAATAAACAACATGAAAAGATAATATTTATTAATATTGAGAAAGCAAAGCTTTCTCTTATTTTTTTGCTAACATATAAATTATTGTAAATATATTGAAGGTTAAATCATATAATATAATGATTTAATTTATTGGAGGAATATTTATGAAGGAAAAGACGAATATGCCGTTTTGTTGTCCTATGATGTGTCCCATGATGAATTCTATGATGTACCCTATGGCAGAGATGAAGTATCCTATGAAGGAAAACAAGAATCCTTGTGATAATTATATGTATAAAGATAACAAGAAAGAAATTAATATTAAAACTGTAGATATAAGCGAAATCAGAGATTAGTGGACAGGGATTTAACATATCAGCAATAAACTGAAAAGAATAGGCTTTTGCCTATTCTTTTCAGTTAAACAATTAAATTCCAGATGCAGCAGTAAGTGGTGGGATAACTTGCTTTTTCCTTGATAGGATGCCTGGTACATAAACACTGTCATCCACTAGAGTTATGTTAAATGCTTTTTCAGCTAAATCTTTTCTCTCACCAATTACAATCAATTCTGAACCTCCATCCAGAATATCTGTAAGCATTAGTACAAGCAGATGGTATTTTTCTTTTGCTGCCTTATTGTTCATTAAGGACATAATTTCAGGTTTTATTGGCTTGAGGCCTTCTGTATCCATAGTAGAAATTTGAGATACACCAAGCTTAAGATCACCTAAATGGAATTCTTTAAAATCCTGATTGAATAGTTCATCTGCAGTTTTGCCTAATAATGAAGATCCAGCTTTAAACATTTCTTTTGCATACTTTTCAGGATCTATTCCTGCAATGGCCGCTAGTTTTTCTACAGCATCTCTATCTGCTTGAGTTGAAGTAGGGGATTTGAATAATAATGTATCTGATATTATAGCAGAGCATAATAAACCCGCAACTTCCTTTGCAGGTTCAAGACCATTTTCAATGAACATATTTGTAATTATTGTTGCAGTACATCCTACAGGTTCATTTCTGAAATATATTGGATTGCTTGTCTGTATGTCTGCAATTCTGTGATGATCAATTATCTCAAGCAGTTCAGTATTTTCTAAACCGTTAATGGATTGAGATTTTTCATTGTGATCAACTAATATCAATTTCATTTTGTCTGGCGCTTTCTCAATTAATTCCGGTAGATCAACATTAAAATAAGTAAGTGCAAATTGAGTTTCTTTGCTTACAGTGCCAAGCCTTATTGGCTTTGTCAGTATTTTTCCTATCCTGTTTTTTAGATTTGAATAGGATATTGCAGAACATATTGAGTCAGTATCTGGGTTTTTGTGGCCGGTTATGTAAATAATATCATTCATATAAATGCCTCCTAAATTACTTGGTTTTCAAGTATATTTTAATAGTAAGTTATCCATTAGTCAAATTTTTAGTTAAATATTACAACATTTTTCATAAATATTGGGATTATGCTCATATATTTATATAGTAATATAGTGCTGCTTAAATGGAGGGATGCATATGTTAATGGAAAAAAGTAATATAGAAGGATTAAGCACGGAGGAAGCAAAACGAAGACTTTTAAAATATGGATACAACACTATCGAAAAAAAGAAAAGAGTATCACCATTTAGAATATTATTATCTCAGTTTAATGATTTCATAATTTGGGTTTTGATTGGTGCAACAATAATTTCGGGATTGATGGGAGAAACTGCAGATGCTATTACAATTCTTGTTATAGTAATTATGAATGGTATACTTGGGTTTGTCCAGGAATACAAGACGGAAAAGTCATTAGAGGCCCTAAAAGAGCTGACGTCGCCTACTGCTAAGGTGGTAAGAGATGGAGGGGTAAAAGTAACAAATGCAGAAGAATTAGTTATGGGAGATATTATTATTTTAGAAAGCGGAGATAGGATTCCTGCAGATTGCTTTATGCTGCAATGCAGCAGTTTTATGGTGGATGAGTCTCTCCTTACAGGAGAATCCTGCGGCATTTCTAAATCTGAACATAAATCAAATAACGGTGTTTTTATGGGGACACTAGTATTGACCGGCAAAGGGAAAGCAAAAGTAGTACAAACTGGTATGAAAACAGAAATGGGAAAGATTGCAGGTATGCTGGATAATATTGAAAATGAGAGGTCACCGTTAAAAGAAAAGCTAAATTCCTTAGGAAAAGTTTTAGTTATAATATGTATTGTAATATGTATAATTGTTACTTTAACAGGAATATCAAGAGGACAGGATAAATACCAGATGTTTCTGTTAGGAGTAAGTCTAGCAGTAGCAGCAATACCTGAGGGTCTTGCTGCAATAGTTACTATAGCATTAGCCTTGGGAGTTTCAAGAATGCTAAAGAGAAACACCTTAGTTAGAAAGCTTCCTGCAGTTGAGACGTTAGGATGTACTTCAGTAATTTGCAGTGATAAAACAGGAACTCTGACAGAAAATAATATGACTGTTAAATGTTTATATTTCAATAACAGGTTATACAATTATGATAATGAAAATGTACCTGATAATTTATTTTTAAAAAAGGCATTTACATATTGTAATGATTGCAGCTTTGATTTTAATGAAAAGTCAATTTCAAAATGCTTGTTTGGAGACCCTACAGAAACCGCTTTAATCAAGGCCTTTTTTAAAGATGTATATGTTTTGAAAAATTTTTTAGCTAAATCAAAGAGAGAATATGATATCCCTTTTAGTTCGGACAGAAAAATGATGTCCGTAATTATGAGGGAAAATGGAAGAGAATGCTGCTATGTTAAAGGAGCACCGGAGAGACTACTTTTAAAGTGTAAGTATGTTTTGGATAATGGTGAAGTAAAGCTATTAACTTCTAATTTAAGAGAAAAAATAAATTTGGCTATAGAAGAAATGTCATACAATGCTTTAAGATGTATAGGAGCAGCCTATAAGGAAACGGGAATTTTAAGAAATAATAGTTTGGAGAACAATCTTATTTTTCTTGGAGCAGCAGGTATAATCGATCCTCCAAGAAAAGAGGTAAAGGATGCAGTGCTTAAATGTAAGTTGGCAGGAATAAGGCCTGTCATGATTACTGGAGATCATAAAAACACTGCATTTGCCATTGGAAAACAGCTGGATATATGCAAGGTCGAATCTGAGGTGATAACAGGGGATGAATTGGACAGTATGTCGGATAGGCAGCTTGCAAATAGAATAGATAAGACAGCTATATTTGCTAGGGTTAGTCCAAATCATAAATTGCGAATAGTTAAAGCGTTTAAGAGCAAAAACAAAATAGTGGCTATGACAGGAGATGGTGTAAATGATGCTCCTGCAGTTAAGGAGGCAGATATTGGAATTTCTATGGGTATTTCTGGCACAGATGTTACAAAAGAGGCATCAGCAATGATTCTGCTTGATGATAATTTTAGTACCATCGTGTATGCTGTTGAAGAAGGAAGAAATATCTATGATAATATCAGAAAATTTATAAGATATCTTCTTTCCTGCAATCTTGGAGAAGTGCTTACAATGTTTTTATCTTCCTTATTATATTTGGACATTCCACTGCTGCCAATTCAAATATTATTGGTAAATCTTGCAACGGATGGACTTCCGGCTATAGCCTTAGGAGTGGACCCTCCGGATACGGATATAATGAATGGGAAACCAAGGCCTAAAAATGAAAGCATTTTTGCCAGGGGACTTGCCGAAAAAATTATTGTTAGAGGTTGTTTAATTGGCATTTGCACAATATTGGCATTTCTTATTGGCAAGTATTATGGATTTGATCTAAAAACCTGCAGAACATTGGCCTTAAGTACTCTTATTATGTCTCAATTGATCCATGTGTTTGAATGCAGGTCTGAAAGACACTCTATTTTCCAAATAAATATATTTACAAATCTGTATTTAGTATTTGCAGTATTGATCTCAATAACACTTTTAGGTTTGGTATTATACAATCCGTTTTTGCAGACTATTTTTCATACAACTGCTCTAAATATTAATCAGTGGGGTGTTGTTATATTTTTCTCGGGTATAATTGCATTTATTAATAGTGTTTATTTATTCTTTAAATAAATTAAAAATAGATATAACGGAATTCGTTATATCTATTTTTTAATTTATTTAAATCTTTGAACCTGCCTTTGAGGCTTTGGAACTTTTCCTTCAATTGCAACTAAATCTTTTTTGGTGGTAAGATTTCTTACATTTAAAATAGATAAGCGCTCTCTGTTTTCTTTAGATTTCTTTCCATCTTTAGGTTTCTTACCTTTTAACCCTTGAACTAATACAAGGTTACCTTGGGAAATAGAAATAAATTGAGGTTTTTTAAACCATCTGTTTTTTGTGTAGGTGCATTGAACGATACTTTTGCTTCTATCAGGTCGAACTAAAATAGTAACAGTTAATTTATGAAATATCCCCAAAATTGATTTTTCAGTTATTTTTGTGGATACAACATTTCCTTGAACCTGAGTAATCCTATCACCGTATTTTTTAAGATAGGATTTGGTGTAGTAATTCGTAAGCTTTTCTTTAAAACCCATATATATGACTCCTTTACGATAAATGTATTAAAAGAATTTTATGTATATTATAACATAGTATTATAAATATTAAAATATAGCTGTTTTAAATAAAACCTAAGTAATTTATAAAATGAATAAAACTTGTATCACTAAGTTATTTGGTATAAACTACTAATAAATAAAAATGAGCGGGGGTAATTTATGAACAGTATTCAATTAGCCAAATATATTGATCACACACTATTAAAACCGGATGCAGTGGTAGAAGAAATAATAAAGCTATGCAAAGAAGCTTTGGATTACAATTTCGCATCTGTGTGTGTAAATCCATGCAACGTTATGCTTGCATCTAAAATACTTAAAGGGAGTTCAGTTAAAGTATGTACAGTTATAGGATTCCCACTTGGAGCCAATACTATAACTTCTAAAGTTTATGAGGCAGAAGACTCCATAAAAAATGGAGCTCAGGAAATTGACATGGTCATAAATATAGGAAAATTTAAAGAAAAAAATTATACATATGTATTGGATGAAATACGCAGGGTGGTTTGTGTTTCAAAAGGGAAGGCAATAGTGAAGGTAATTATAGAAACATGCCTTTTGGAAGACACTGAAATTGTAAAGGCATGCGAAATAGTAAAAAATTCTGGTGCGGATTTCATAAAGACCTCTACAGGTTTTTCTAAAGCAGGAGCTTCAGTCCATAATATTCAATTAATGAAGGGCAGCTTGATAGATTCTTTAGGGATAAAGGCTTCCGGCGGTATCAGAAATTTTGAGACAGCAAAGGCGCTGATTGATGCTGGAGCTACCAGGATAGGTGCTTCTGCATCAATTCAAATATGTGATGCTTTAAATAAGAAATAGGCTGCGAGTATTTGCAGCCTATTTCTTATACATTAAATCTAAAATTTACAATATCCCCATCCTGCATCACGTACTCTTTCCCTTCAAGTCTAAAGAAGCCTTTTTCTTTTGCCATTGCCTCTGAACCACATTCTGTGAGTTTATCATAGGATATTATCTCTGCCCTAATAAAGCCTCTTTCAATGTCAGTGTGGATTTTGCCTGCTGCTTGAGGGGCTTTTGTACCCTTTATAATAGTCCAGGCTCTTACTTCGTCGCTGCCTGCAGTTAAGAAGCTTATAAGACCTAATAGTTTGTAAGAGGCATGAATTAATTTATCCAGTCCGGATTCTTTAAGCCCATACTCTTCAAGAAGCTCATTTTTTTCTTCATCCTCCAAAGAAGATAATTCTTCCTCTAATCTTGCACACATGGTTATTACTTCAGAATTTTCCTTTGAAGCAAATTCTTTAACTTTTTTCACATAATCATTTTCAGTATTTCCTGACATCAAATCATCTTCTGAAATGTTAGCAGCATAGAGCACCGGTTTTGAAGTTATGAGAAAATAATTTTTCACCTGACTTAATTCATCCTCTGTTAAATCCAAGGTTCTAACTGGATTTCCTCCCTCAAGGTGATTTCGCAACCTAAGCATTAAGGCACGTTCAGCTTTTGCTTCCTTATTGCCGCTGTTTGCAAGTTTTGAGGCCTTCTCAATTCTTTTATCCAGTACCTCAATATCAGAAAATATAAGTTCAAAATTTATTGTTTCAATGTCCCTTATAGGGTCTATAGAACCATCAACATGAGTTATATTCTCATCATCAAAGCATCTTACTACATGAATTATGGAAGCTACCTCTCTAATATGTGATAAAAATTTATTTCCCAGACCTTCTCCCTTACTTGCACCTTTAACAAGTCCTGCTATATCATAAAATTCGATTGCTGTATGTATTTTTTTCTTTGGATTATACATTTTTTCTAAAACATCTAATCTCGTATCTGGTACGCTGACTACCCCCACGTTTGGTTCTATTGTACAAAAAGGGTAATTAGCTGATTCTGCGCCTGCTTTTGTTATAGCGTTAAACAATGTGCTTTTACCAACGTTTGGTAAACCTACAATTCCTAGTTTCATTACGTACATTCCTTTCTTAAAAAGCGGATTATTTCCATTAAATTATACTCTAGAAGACAAGCTATATCAAGGTGGGATATTAAGACATATTTAAATTAGATGTATAATTTTAACATTAATCTTATTAAATGTAAATATAATTCAAAATTTATATAAGCTAATAAAAATTTATATTAAAACAAGAAGGATTTTTAAAATTTTTATAGAATATATTGATTAGTGGGTATAAGTGGTGTAAAGTGGTTAGAGATTATGCGAGGGACTATTATGTTTATTGGTGAATATATACATGCTATTGACAATAAAAATAGAATAATTGTACCTTCAAAATTCCGAGATGAACTTGGCAGTAAATTTATTATTACCAAGGGATTGGATGGGTGTATTTATGCCTACACCTATAATGAGTGGAAACTGCTTGAGGAAAAGCTTGTAAAGCTGCCACTCACCAATAAAAACTCCAGAGCATTTGTGAGATTTTTCTTTTCAGGTGCAAATGAGATTGAATTAGATAGACAGGGAAGAGCTCTAATTCCGCAGAGTGTTTTAGAATATGCAGGAATAGATAAGGAAGTAGTAAGTATTGGTGTGTCAAACAGGATTGAGATTTGGAGCAAGGAAAAGTGGGAAGAATATAATAACTCAAATATAAATTTTGATGAGATTGCAGAGCAGATGAGTGACCTTGGAATATAGGAGGAATAGTATGAATTTTAAACATATATCAGTATTATTGAATGAAAGTATAGAGGCTTTAAATATAAAGGAAAATGGAATTTATGTTGACTGCACTTTGGGGGGCGGAGGCCATTCCTTGGAAATACTTAAGAGGCTTAAAGGGACAGGACGTTTAATCGGTATTGATCAGGATACAAATGCAATAGTTGCAGCTAAAAATAGGTTAAAAGACTACAGCAATGTTACATATGTTCATAACAATTTTTATAATATTAAGGATATATTGAATTCTTTAGAGGTGGATAAAGTAGACGGTATATTAATGGATTTAGGAGTGTCCTCTCATCAACTGGATGAAGCAGAAAGAGGTTTCAGCTACATGAAGGACGCACCGCTGGACATGAGGATGAACAGAGAAAACAGTTTATCTGCATATGATGTGGTAAATAAATACAGTGAAGAGGAATTATACAGGATAATAAAAGATTATGGAGAAGATAGATTTGCAAAGAGAATTGCAAAGTTTATAACAGAGGCCAGAAAGCTAAAGCCTGTAGAAACTACCTTCGAACTTGTTGATATTATAAAAATTGCAATACCGGCTAAGTTCAGAAAAGAAGGACATCCGGGTAAAAAAACATTTCAAGCAATAAGAATTGAAGTAAATAAAGAACTTCAAATACTTAATAAGGCAGTGGAAGACAGCATAGATAAATTAAATTCAGGAGGAAGAGTAGCGATCATTACATTTCATTCTCTTGAAGACAGGCTTATTAAAAATAAATTTAGAGAGCTGGAAAATCCATGTACATGTCCAAAGGATTTTCCAATGTGTGCATGTGGAAAAGTTCCTAGTATAAAAGTGATTACAAAAAAACCCATAGAACCAAGCTTAGACGAAACAGAAAGTAACTCAAGAAGTAAAAGTGCAAAACTGAGAATGGCAGAAAAATTATAAGTTCTAAAATCTTTGCGGGGTGAATAGAGTGATAGTAACAAATGAAGAAGCGATGATAAGAGGAAATACGGTTTTAGCACCAAGGCAGGTGCCGAATAAACATAGGGATTATGAAAAGAAAAATAAAAATAGAAAAAAAAGAAATATAAAAATTAAGAATAAACTGATAGTAATGAGGAATATTATTTTAGTATTTTTAATTGGCATGATTTTAGTAGGGAGATACTGTGCTATTTATAACATGCAAAAACAGCTAAACACCATTAATTCAAATATCAGTGAATTAAATAAATCTAATGATAATCTAAAGGTTGAACTGGTAAAATACAACAATTTACATTATATTGAAGAAGTGGCAACAACCAAATTAAAAATGATAACTCCAAACAGAAATGATGCAATATATTGTAATATAAGTAAGGAAAAAATAGTTTCAACCAGCGATCAGAGTAATACTAAAAGCAGTTTATTAAGTAAAGTAGTAAAAAGCATATTTTAGAGAAATTTTTTTGGAGGTATAATCATTGTCAAAAAAAGAATACAGAGATAAAGTTGTGATAAGGAAAAGGATGGTAATAGTACTCACCCTTTTGTCTTTAGCCTTCTTTTTGCTATTTGCACGAATGATTTCTTTGATGATAATACAATCTTCAAAATATAAGAATATAGCAATTGCACAATGGACCAGTGAGGTGAAAATTTCTGCAAAACGAGGTAGAATATTAGATAGAAATGGAAATGAACTTGCAGTTAGTGCAAATGTATACAGAGTTGATATTGATATGAACACCCTTAGGGATACAATGAAAACAAAAAACCTTACTCAGGAGGATGTAGCAGCCAAATTAGCGAATGCTTTAAATATAGATACGGCGGATGTAACAAAGATTTTAAGCAGGACTCTTCCTAGCGGACTTCCTATGGGTTCTGCAACTTTAAAAAGAAGAATTGAAAAACAGGAAGCGGACAACATACGAAGTTTAAATATAAGAGGAATATTGGTATCTGCAGATACAAAAAGATTCTATCCAAACAATAATTTTTTGTCACATGTACTTGGACATACCAATTCTGATGGAGACGGATTAACAGGAGTAGAGCTTTATTATAACAAGGAACTGTCCGGTACACCGGGAGTCAGGATTTCTGAAACAGACAGAAAAAGCGCGCAATTGCCTTATACGATTTCTGAGTATACTAAGCCGGTGGACGGTAAGGATTTAGTATTAACAATAGATGAAATGATACAGAATTTTGCAGAAAAGGCTGCGAATCAGGCGTTATCAGACAATAAGGCAAAGGCAGTAACCATAATTGTAATGGATCCTAAAAATGGTGACGTACTTGCCATGGTAAATAAGCCGGACTATAATCCTAATGACCCTTGGGCAGAAGGCAAAACATCAGATGAACTGCAGCAAATGTGGAGAAACAGAGCAGTAAGTGATACTTTTGAACCAGGTTCTATTTTCAAGGTAGTTACGTCTACTGCAGCTTTAGAAACAGGCGCGGTTAACGAAAATGATAAATTTGTCTGTACAGGGAGTTTTACTGTTGCAAATCGTGTTATTCACTGTTGGAAAAGAACAGGTCATGGAGTTCAAAGCTTTGTAGACATTTTGAAAAATTCATGTAACGTAGGTTTTGCTACAGTAGGTAAAAAAGTTGGCAAAGAAAATTTAAATGTATATATACAGAAATTTGGTTTTGGAAAGAAAACAGGTATTGACTTGCCGGGAGAAGCCAATGGTATCATTAAGAAAACCTCTGATATAAGCGAAGTAGATTTAGCAACAATTTCTTTTGGACAGACAGATACAGTTTCCTGCATACAGTATTTAACTGCATTTAATGCCATCGCAAATGGGGGTAAGCTTGTAACACCACATGTTATGAAGGAAATTGCTCATTACGATGATAATACCAATAAAGAAGTAGCGAATAATACCTATGACAGTACCAAAACTAGCAAGCAGATACTTGATAGTGCTAAAATGTCTGAACTTCGAGGATACCTTGAAAAAGTAATATCTGAGGGTGGAGGAAGTAAAGCCTTTATAGAAGGTTATCATATTGCAGGAAAAACAGGAACCGCTCAAAAAGCGGGGGTTGGAGGGTATGTTAGTGGCAAATATATAGCTTCATTTGCAGGAATGGCTCCAGCAAATGACCCAAGGATTACTGTTTTTATTTCCATAGATGAGCCGGATCCTTCAAACTATTATGCAGGACAGATTGCGGCTCCTGTGGCAAAACAGGTTTTTGATGATATATTCAATTATTTAGCAATGAAAAGCGATGCCAGTGGTGAGGATGTGGCTAGAAGCCTGCTTAGAGATGTAGTCGTTCCAGATGTAAGAGGTATGACAAAGGCAGATGCACAAAACACATTAAAAGCTCAGCATCTTGATTATCAAATTGATTCTGTAGGACCTTATGTTTCCGATATGAACCCTAAACCGGGATACACAGTTAAAGAAGGCAGTAAAATAACACTTTACACAGGAGCAACAGCTAATTATAATAAAGTAGTAGCTGTGCCTAATATTAAGGGGCTTAGCATACAAAGAGCCATAGAAGTATTAAATAGTGTAGGGCTAAAAGGGTCATACCAGGGTGAAGGTATGGTTTCCGACCAAAGCATTGAAGCAAGTACTGAGGTTTCTAGGGGAACAACAATAACCATGGAAATAGATGCAATAGGTGATTAGTCTTATGGCATGCAATACACATTGCATGCCAGATTTTGTATTTATTTATTTAAAATTGGATAGAATCCATATTAAGGAGTTGATGAATTTGAAACTCATAAACATATTAAATAATTTAGAATTTGAACTGGTTCAGGGTGATTTGGATACTGAAATAAATAAAGTTGAATATGATTCAAGAAATATAAAGTTTAATGATGTATTCATATGTATAAAGGGATATGAGACAGATGGACATGGTTATGTCAATAATGCTTTAGAAAAAGGTGCTGCGGTTATAGTATGTGAAGATGATATAAGCACTAAGTCTGACTGTGCTGTTATTAAAGTGAAAGATACCAGAAAAGCTATGGCTGAGATTGGGTCTAATTTTTATGGAAACCCCAAAAATAAGATAAAACTTATCGGGGTTACTGGCACCAATGGTAAAACTACTTCCACTTTTATGATAAAATCAATACTTGAAGCAGCAGGATTCAAGGTTGGAATTATTGGAACAATAACAAACTCTATAGGAGAGAAAAAAATAACTGCCAGCAGAACTACGCCTGAATCCTTAGATCTTCACAAACTCTTTAAAGAAATGGTGGATAGCGGCATTGATTACTGTGTTATGGAGGTATCATCCCATTCCTTGTATCTAGACAGAGTATATGGTTTACAATTTTCACAGGGGGTTTTTACAAATTTAACAAGGGATCATTTAGATTTTCATAAAACCTTTGAAAATTATTATAGGTCTAAGCTTATGTTGTTTAATAACTGCAAAAATTCAATTATTAACATAGATGGCGAGTATGGAATAAAAGTTATGGAGGATATAAATGGCAACAGAATAACTTTTTCTCTTGAAAGTGAAGCAGATGTTAAAGGACGCAATTTAGTTATGCATTCAAGAGGAGTAGAGTTCGACTTGGAATTTAAAAATTCTTTAACACATATTAATTTAAATATTCCTGGTAAGTATAATGTAGAAAATGCCATTGGAAGTGCTGCAGCATGCCTTTTAGAGGGGATTCCCATTGACACTGTTAAAAAAGGCTTAGAAAGCATGCTCTGTGTTCCGGGAAGATGCGAACTTGTAACTCATGGATATAATTTGGGATTCGATGTAATTGTTGATTATGCACATACACCGGATGGACTCGAAAATATTTTAAAAACTGCAAGAGAATTTACTAGAGGCAGGCTAATATCAGTATTTGGCTGCGGAGGAGACAGGGATAAAACCAAACGTCCTGTAATGGGAGATATAGGTACGAAACTGAGTGATATAGCGATTATTACTTCAGACAATCCAAGAACAGAAAATCCTGATATGATAATTAATGATATTTTGCATGGAATAAAGAGTAATAATTACATAGTAGTTGAAAATAGAAAGGAAGCAATAAAAAAGAGCATTGAGCTTGCTGAAATTGGTGATATTATTGTAATTGCAGGGAAGGGACATGAAGATTATCAGATACTTAAAAGTGGTAAGATTCATTTTGACGAGAGGGAAATTGTAAAAGAAATACTGAAGGAAGGGAGAGAATATTAAATTGGAGACCATAACCTTAAATGAAATAGCAAGAGCAGTAGATGGAGAAATTGTCCTAAAAGGTGAGGTGCAGGAATATAATTATATATGTACAGATACAAGAAAAATAAATAAAGGAGATATTTATATTGCACTTAAAGGAGAAAATTTTAATGGTAATAATTTTCTAATGGATGCAGTTTTTTCCGGTGCAGGCCTTTGCATTATTGATGAATTGAAATTTGATTTAGAATGCATTAGCAACGTAAGTATAGTTAAGGTACATGATACCAAAAAAGCTCTCCTGTATTTGGCAAAATACTATAGAAAAAAACTGAGGACTAAAATCATAGGCATAACAGGTTCTACTGGAAAGACATCTACAAAGGATTTAACCTCTGCAGCACTTAGTCCAAGGTATAAGGTGTTTAAAACTCAAGGTAATTTTAATAATGAAATTGGATTGCCTCTTATGATATTTAGTTTAGATAATTCCTATGATATAGCAGTGCTTGAAATGGGTATGAGCAATTTAGGTGAGATCCATAGAATGGCTGAGGCGGCACTGCCTGATCTGGCAATAATAACAAATGTGGGCATGACACATATTGAATACTTAAAGACAAGAGATAATATTTTAAAGGCTAAACTTGAGATTACTGATTATTTTAATGATGAAAGTCTGCTTATTATTAATTCAGATAATGATATGTTAAAAACAATAGAATATAAAAAAAGCAAAGTAATAAGCACAGGAATTGAAAGCACAGCAAATTATTCAGCATATGATATAAGTTTAGGAGATGACTTCGTAAAATTTAAAATATGTGTAGATGGAATAAAGCAAACTGAGGAGTTTTTTGTTAACGTTCCGGGAAGACATACTATAAATAATGCATTGCTTGCTATAGTCTGTGCCAGAACTTTGGGATTAGAATTCAATGAAATAAATGAAGGGTTTAAAGCTTTAGAAAAAACATCAATGAGGTTGGATATTATTAAGGGAAAAAAATACACCATTATAAACGACTGTTATAATGCAAATCCAGACTCAATGATATCTGGATTAGAGGTATTAAAGAATTACAAATGTAATAAAAAAGCGGCTATTTTGGGTAGTATGAGAGAACTTGGCAAGGAAGGCTACAATGCTCATAAGATGATTGGTGAATATGCTAGAACATGCGGAATTGATTTGCTTATTACTTTGGGTGAATATAATGATGCTTTTAAAGATGGTTTTGGAGAAAACTGTTTTACTTTTGAAGATTATGGCGAAGCAATTAAGTTTGCTATTGATTCATTAAATGCAAATGATGCTGTTATAGTTAAAGCTTCAAGGTCTATGAAATTTGAAAAAATAGTCGAAAAATTAAAAGAAGACAATACTGGGGTGGAGCACAATGGATAGAATAATATATTCAGTACTTGTAGCATTTTTTATCTCGCTACTGGAAGGACCAATATTTGTACCACTGTTACATAGATTAAAGTTTGGACAGAGCATAAGAGAGGATGGACCCAAGAGTCATCTGAAAAAAGCCGGAACACCAACCATGGGTGGAATTATTTTTATTGTATCTGCTGTAATTACTATGGCAATAATGATAAGAGAACCAGGTGATGAAGCTATGATTGCTTTATATGCCTTTCTTGCCTTTGGCATTATAGGAGCCCTGGATGACGGATTAAAAATAGTAAGAAAAAAGAATTTGGGCTTAAGGGCATACCAAAAAATGCTTTTGCTTTTAATTGTATCAGGAATATTTGGATATTATGCTGCAAATAATCCTAACATAGGGACATCGATTTTTGTTCCTTTTATTCATGTAAACTGGGATTTAGGAAATTGGTATATTCCATTTATAATTTTTTATTTTGTATCAGTTACAAATTCAGTTAATTTAACTGATGGCTTAGATGGATTGGCAACTTCAGTTACTCTGCTTATAATGACTTTTTTTTCACTTATAAGTTTTGCACTTGGTCATTATACTCTTTCAATATTTTGTGCAGTCACAGCGGGAGCACTTTTAGGGTTTTTAAGGTATAATGCCTTCCCAGCACAAATTTTTATGGGGGATACAGGATCTTTAGCACTTGGAGGAGCTGTTGCAGCTGTAGCCATGATATTACAATTACCACTGCTAATACTAATAGTTGGTGGGATATATATAATTGAAGCTGTATCTGTAGTGCTTCAGGTTTCATCATTTAAGTTGACAAGAAAGAGAATATTTAAGATGGCTCCAATTCATCATCATTTTGAACTATCTGGATGGCATGAAACAAAGGTTGTTTCAGTATTCTGTATTATTACTGTGATTTTATGTCTTGTGGCGTTCCTATCACTATAACTAATTTTTGGGAGGATTAAATAATGAAGATACCCATGAAAAAAATGGGGCCAATAGATTTTATTTTGTTTTCTACTATAATGCTTTTGGTTGCTATAGGCGTTGTTATGGTTTATAGTGCAAGTTCATACAGTTCATTTTTTAATCCCAAAATAAATGACAGTATGTATTACCTTAAGCGGCAGGGTTTGTGGGCTATTCTGGGAGTTATTGGAATGATTTTTACCATGAAAGTGGATTATCATATATACAAAAAATTAACAGCCCCGTTTATGATAATAACAGTGTTGCTTCTTTGTGTTGTTTTAGTATGTCCACCAGTTAATGGAGCAAGGAGATGGATACCACTTGGAGCCGCATCAATTCAACCATCTGAAATAGCAAAATATGTGGTGGTGCTTTATATGGCAAAGAGCATAGAAATAAAAGGTGAGAATATAAAGTCTTTTTTGTATGGGGTATTGCCTTTTATGATTGTTTCAGGATTTTTCTCAGGTATGGTACTTTTAGAAAAAAATCTAAGCATAGCAGCAATAATTATGTTTGTTACATTAATAATTATTTTTGCGTCAGGTGCTAAATTGAAACATATTTTTGGAATATGTGGAGCAGTAATGGCAGCCGGGGCTGCAGGTATATTTTTTGAATCCTATAGGATGAGGCGATTTACAAGTTTTTTGGATCCTTGGAAGGATCCTAAAGGTGATGGGTATCAATTGATTCAATCTCTCCTTGCATTAGGTTCCGGAGGAATATGGGGAGCAGGGCTTGGTCAGTCAAGGCAAAAGTGCTATTATATACCTGAACCTCATACTGATTTCATATTTTCTATAATAGGTGAAGAACTTGGATTAATTGGGTGCACAATTATTGTGATTTTATTTGTTCTATTTATTTGGAGGGGAATAGTAACTGCTTCTAAAGCTAAAGACACTTTTGGCACACTGCTGGCTACAGGAATAACTTCGATAATTGCAATTCAGGCAATAATCAATATAGCAGTGGTTACAGGATCAATGCCGGTAACTGGAGTACCGCTTCCATTTATTAGTTATGGGGGCTCCTCACTTGTTATCAACCTTTTTGCCATGGGAATATTGTTAAATATTTCCAGACAAAGAAGTAATTCTTAAAAATTTAACTTGGTATAAAGTGTGTAGATCAATTTCTACATGCTTTTTTCTTATTAAGATGAAATGGAAACTTGAATCCAGGGACATAGCAGCTCTTTACGCCCTCTTTGAGAAAAGCAGAGAGCGAGGGCGTATTAGAGCTGCTATTCACCGGATAAATAAATTAAATAAAATTTTTATTTAATTTAATTTTTACAATGAAAAAAAAGTTAGTAAGTGTTATTATATATGTATGCATTGAAATTTAGTTAATAAGGGGCTTTGTCTTATATGAACAGAACATTTAATAAATGTGATAATGTATTGATAGAGAAAAGAAGAAAAAAGATTTTTTTAAAGAAATGTATACTTTTTTTTATATTTATAATATCCGTTTTCTTGGTATTGTGTTTTAAACTGCCCTACTTTAATATATCTAATATTAGCGTTGTCAATAATAAGTTAGTGACTAAGGAAGAAATAATCAAATTGTGTGCAATTAAAGCTGGGAATAATATTTTTTACATTAATACTTCAAGAAGCAGCGAGAAAATATTAAAAAATCCTTACATTTTAAGTGCTAAGGTTGAAAGAAAATTTCCAAATAATATAATAATAGATGTAGTTGAAAGAGAAGCTATGTATTATAACATTAAGGATAATAAATACTTAGTTATAGATAAAAATGGTATTGTTCTTGAAGAGAGAGAAGAAATTAACAATATGAGGTTAATTAAACTTGAAGGCTTTGACTACAATAAGGCTGAAATAGGTATGAAACTTACTAGCGATGATGATAGAAGAATTGAGGCTGTAAGTGAACTTGCTAAAATTGTGAAGGCTAATAAGTTCTTTTTAAAAGTTACCAATATTGACGTAACTAATCCATATGCATTAAATGTTTATTATGGAAATATTTGTATAAAGCTTGGCAGTTGTGATAATATTGATAAGAAGCTTAATGCTGCAGCTAACATTTTGGAAAGAGATGAATTGAAACAAGGAAAGGGTTATATTGATGTAAGCTTTGATGGTAATCCTGTGTTTTTCATGGAAAAATAGGAGGGGAAAAAATGCGGAGGATAAATTCTCAAATTAGTGTTGCAATAGTATGTGCTATTTTAGGTTTTATGTTGGCGTATCAATTCAAAGTATTAATGAAACAGGAAAAAACATTAAATTTGAGAAATGCTAATAGTACCGATATTACAGTAGCAATAGAACAATATAAAAAGCAAAAGACAGAATTAGAGGCAAAGGTTGACGAACTGCAGAGCAAAGTTAAAAACTATGAAGAAGCTGCTGCCGGTACCAGTGATGCTTCAAAGGCTTTATTAAAGGAACTGGATCAATCTAGAATTTTAACAGGCCTTACTGATGTTCGTGGTCAAGGGGTTACTATTTATCTAACCCCTAATACCAACTTATTTGGTAATTCAGCAACATCAGATCATTTAACTGACAAGCACTTGGTTTATCTTGTAAATGAATTGAGATTCGCTGGGGCTGAAGCAATTTCAATTAATGATATTAGAATCGTAGAGAGAACTGGAATAAGAAATGCAGGTAATTATATTTTAATAAACGATGATGAGAAGGTATCCTATTCTCAAAGAATCGTAGTAAGAGCAATAGGAGATGAATCTCTTTTATACAGCGATTTGAGTTTTCCAGAGGTGTTTTCTGAATTCAAGGGAATTTGTGATGTGAAATTCGAAAAGTCAGATGATATAAAAATAGGTAAATATACAAAAATATATAAATTTGACTATGCAAAAACTGTTAATTAGTAAGGGATAGAATACTTGTTTTAAGGAGAGAGTTCAATGGTTGGATTTATTGGATTAATAATTGGTATATTGATAGGAATACTTTTTAAAGTTAATATTCCAGATCAATTTTCGCCATATATGTCTGTGGCAATACTTGCCTGTTTAGACTCCGTGTTTGGAGCAATAAGGGCAAGTCTTTCTAAGAATTTTCAGGCTGATATATTTATTTCAGGTTTCTTTGGTAATGCGCTGCTTGCTGCGGGACTCGCTTATCTTGGAGATAAACTTGGAGTACCAATATATCTTGCAGCAGTAATAGTATTTGGAGGCAGGGTCTTTGATAACTTTGCTATTATTAGAAGACTTTTGATTGAAAAAGCAAAGTCTCGTCATTGAGGTGAGTTAAATGAGAAACAATGAAGCTAATATATTTGTTTTTATAGCTTCCATTATTATAGGATTATTGATATCTATGAATATAAGTTTTACCAGAGGAACTACCACTTCGTTTTTAAGTTCAGCACAATATTTGGATGCTTATAATTATAAAAATCAATTATATAGTGAAATAAGCTCTTTGGTGAATCAATATAATACTTATGAATTAAAATTGGAAAAATACAATGCTGGTGAAAAAGATGCAGCCAGCATTTCGAATGAGATTAATAAAGAATTAGCTGATAACAATACGATACTAGGAAAGTCCGCGGTTCAAGGACAAGGTATTGTTATTGAATTAAATGATGCGGACAGTATATATTTTGATAATACCTTTGAAGATCAATTTAGACTCATTCACAATACAGATATCATTCAGGTAATTAATGACTTGAAAAATGGAGGTGCAGAAGCAATTTCCATAAACAATCAAAGGATTGTGGACAGCACTGAAGTTTATTGCAGCGGGCCTTTTCTCAGAGTTAATGGTGTAAAAATAGCATCGCCCTTTAAAATATATGCTATCGGAAATAAACAGGTAATTTATGACTATATGATGTCAGATGAAAACTACTTAAAAAGTCTGATACTTAGAAAAATTAATGTGGATATTTCTTTATCTGACAGTATAAAAATCTCTGCTTTTCTAGGCAAGGAAAAAACAGATTTTATTAAGTCAGATGAATAATTATACAACTTTTTTTGAATTCAATTAATTTTTTAATTAATCTTTGCAGGAATTTTGTTTTATTTGAAGAATAATAATATAAATGCATTATAAGGCAATAAAAGGGGACGGTAGCTTTGTCAATAAAAAATAACATTAGTCATATTCTTTCTGCAATGCCAAAAGATGTACATTTGATTGCAGTTACGAAGACAAGAAATGTTCAGGAAATAAAAGAAGCTTATGATTTTGGACTTAGAGATTTTGGTGAAAATAAGGTTCAGGAACTTGTAAACAAATATGATGAATTTGATGAATCTGTAAGGTGGCATCTCATAGGACATCTTCAGCGAAATAAGGTAAAGTATATAGTTGGAAAGGTTTACCTCATACATTCATTAGATAGTGTAAAATTATTGGATGAACTGGAAAAGCAATTTGCCCTTAAGGGATTGAATGCTGAAGTACTTATTGAAATAAACATAGGAAGAGAAGTGAACAAGACAGGCATTTTATTGGAGGAACTGGAAGAACTGCTCGTGGAATGTGAAAAATGTAATAATGTTAAGGTTAAGGGGCTTATGACAGTTCTGCCAATCTGCAGCGCAGAGGAACAAAGAGAATATTTTAAGAAAATTAAGAGTATATGGGATTTACTTAGTGAAAAACCTTACAAGAATATTCAAATGCTGTTTTTGTCAATGGGAATGACAGGTGATTATAACACTGCTATATTGGAAGGGTCGAATATGATAAGAATAGGTGAAGGCATATTTGGCAAAAGAAATTATAATAAAGTGTAGGAGGAGCAAATATTATGGCAGGAAAAGTATTAAATAAAATGATGGGATTTTTAGGATTAGAGGATGATTTCGATGATGAAGCAGAGGAATCAAATGATAGAGAGATTAATGATTCATCTAATCAACATATTTCATCAAATTCAAGAAATAAATCAAATGTAGTTAGTATTCATACAACAATTTCAGCTAAAGTTAAAATAGTTAAACCTTCTTGTTTTGAGGAGGCTGCAGATATTTGTGATGATGTAAAAAATAGAAAAATAGTTGTTATAAATACAACAATATTAGAGCAACGTATTGCTCAAAGGCTGCTAGATTTTCTTGGAGGTGCAAGCTATGCATTAAGCGGAAATTTAGAAGAAATCGAAAAGGGAGTATATTTAATATCTCCATCTAATGTTGAAGTTAATAATGATTTAAAAAGTGAGCTTTCCAGTAAAGGACTTTTTAGCTGGAATAAATAATTTGGGAGGTAAAAATGACTAGTAATACTATAAGACTTGCAGTATATTTTTTATTTAGATTTTTAGAAGGAGCTATATTGGTAGATGTAATTCTATCTTGGATAATGCCTGGTAAAAGGAATACACTTACAGATATCTTACATATATTTACTGATCCATTCATGATTCCAGGAAGAAAAATTCAAGAAAAGATTGCACCTGGGCTAATGATTGACTTTTCACCCTTATTCGCTTTGCTTATTATCGACATCCTTCAGAGGATTATATTTAGCATATTATAGTTATGGATAAGAATACATTTGTTGAAAGATTAGTAAACTGCAGTGATGTAAAAAATTTAGAAATAAGTTTAATTGCCAATTTGTATAATAAAATTATTTTGGCAGAGAAGATAGGAAAAGAGGTTTTTACCAATGAATTTTATCCTCCAAGTATTTGGAGTACTCTACTAAAATTAAATTCTTCCTTCAATGTGTCATTTCATACTTATGGTGTTTTTGACGAGGCAGAGAGGAGAATTTTAGGTATTAGTGATAAAAACATAGAGCATTTTCCAGTTAAACTGCTTAAAATAAAAGCCAATGCAAAATTTTGCAGTTTAAGTCATAGAGATTTTTTAGGGTCTATAATGTCCCTAGGTATAATAAGAGAAAAATTTGGTGACTTGATCTTAAAGAATGATATTTGTTATGCAGCAGTACATGAAGATATATGCGATTATTTGATTTATAATCTTTCCAAAGTTAAGAATTCGCCTTGCAGTGTTGAAGTCTTAGATTCACAATGTGAAGAAAAACCAAAACACGAATATGAGTGTATTAATATTTTGTCAACTTCACTTCGATTAGATTGCATAGTTAGCAGTATATGTAATATTTCAAGAAATAAATCCGATGAATTTATAAGACAAGGCAAGGTTCTAGTAGATTATTTTCCTGAAACTAAGCGGGATTTTATGGTAAATTTAAATAATTTAATTGTAATTAGAGGATATGGAAAATTCATTATTTATAAAATTATCGGTGTGAGCGGTAGTGGTAGATTAAAAATACAGATAAAAAAATATAATTAATACGGGGTGTTCAGAGTGAAAATAACGTCAATGGAGATAACAAATAAGGAGTTTAAAAAAGTTATAAGAGGCTACAGTCAGGAGGAAGTTGATGAGTTTTTAGATAGAGTTGCAGAGGACTATGAAGCTATATACAAAGAAAATTCCACGTTAAAAGAAAAAGTTTCTGCAATAGATGAAAGGCTGGAACATTATAATAAAATGGAAAGTACTATTCAAAACACGTTGCTTTTGGCGCAAGATGCTGCAGAACATGCAAGAGAAAATTCACAGAAGGAATCAGAGCTTATTATAAGAAATGCAAATGATTCAGCACAAAAAATAATGGATAAGGCGCATAATGATGTTATTCGTGTTAATGATGAGTTTGAAAAAATAAAACAGGAATTTAATAAATTCAGAACAAAATTCAGAAACTTTATGCAATCACAAATTGAAATGTTTGATGACATGGAAAAGGATTTTGTTAAAAATTATAATATTGGGTATGATATTAATGAAAAAGAAAATGAGTCCTGTTCAAGTGGAGAGGAATATATCAATAAGAATAATTCTGATTATTTTAGTATTGATGAAAATATAAATGAAATTAAAAACTTTTTCGTTAAAGATTAATTAATTATCTCATCCATTGGGTGAGATTTATTTTGTTTAATATGGAGGATAAATATGATAATAGGAATTATAGGTGCAATGGAAGAAGAGCTTGAGCCGTTATTTAAACTTATGAAATTAGATAATATACTAAATAAGGCGAATATGGTATTTAATTCGGGTACACTTTTTGGCAATAAAGTTGTAGCGGTGATAAGCGGCATAGGAAAGGTGAATGCTGGTATCTGCACCCAAATATTAATTGATGACTTCAAGGTAAGCAGTGTAATTAACATAGGAATAGCAGGAGGAACAGGAGTAAATGTACTTCCTGGGGATGTGGTGATTGCAAATAATCTTGTTCAGCATGATATGGATACCTCTGCTTTTGGCGATGAGATAGGTCAGGTCCCAAGAGTTGACACTTTTGACTTTCCCTGCGATGAATACCTTATAAAAAAAGCTTTAATTGCCTGCAGTGAAATAAAGGAACATAATTTTTTTGTAGGAAGAATAGTAACTGGAGATCAATTTATAAACGATACTGAAAAATTAAGATGGCTCAATGATAAATTTGGTGCTCTTGCATGTGAAATGGAAGGAGGAAGTATAGCCCAGGTTTGTTATTTAAATAATATACCTTTTGTAATTATAAGGTCAATATCGGACAATGGGAATATAGGAGTCCATATGGATTACGAAAAATTCAAACCAATTGCAATAAATAATTCAACAAAGATTTTGATTGCAATGCTTTCTGATAATTAGGCGGTATGTTAATGAAAAACTTATTAATTGATAAAAAAAGTGGAGAAAATTTAATAATTAATGTTAAAGATGTTTTAATAGGAGGACCTGACAAGGTTCTTATATCCGGACCCTGCTCTGTGGAAAGCTTAGATATTATGATTAATATTTCTAAAGGTCTTAAAGATATAGGGGTAAATATTTTGAGAGGGGGGGCCTTTAAACCGAGAACATCTCCTTATGATTTCCAAGGGCTTCAAATTGAAGGACTTAAGATTCTTAAAACTGCAGCAAGCATTGTGAATTTACCGGTGGTAACTGAGGTAATGGATTTGAGAGATATTGATGTGGTACTTAAGTATGCGGATATGATTCAGATAGGATCAAGGAATATGTATAATTATAGTCTGCTTAAGGAAGTTGGAAAGTTGAATGTTCCGGTTATATTAAAAAGGGGTATGAGCGCTACCCTGAAGGAATGGGTTTATGCCGCGGAATATATTATGTGTGAAGGTAACTATAATGTGGTTTTATGCGAACGTGGAATCAGAACTTTTGAAAATTATACTAGAAATACCTTAGATTTAAATAGTGTTTGTGTAATAAAGCAAAAATACAGACTTCCTGTTATTGTAGATCCAAGTCACGGTACGGGACTAAGTGAGATAGTTCCCCAAATGGGACTAGCAGCTATTGCAGCAGGTGCAGATGGACTTATTATTGAAAGCCATATCAATCCTGAAAAATCAATTTCTGACTCAAGACAGACAATTTCAATGGAATCATTAAGCACTTTATATAAAAGATTAAAAATATTGCAAAGCTTAAATTTATAAGAATAAATACCATAAATAAAGATAAAATAAGTATAGTATTTATCTTTTAGTGAGGTGTATTTATGAATAAAGAAAAATTACAATATTTCAAATCTAAATTATTAAGTGAAAAGAATAAAATAAATGAAACTATTAGTTTAAATTCAGAATTCAAAACTGAGCTATCCACAGAACTTTCTTTTTATGATAACAACCATCCGGCAGACACTGCCACAGAATTAGTGGATAAGGAAAAGGGGTTAGCTATAGAAAATAATGAGTTATCTATAGCTAAAAAAATAGATGATGCTCTGTTTGACATTGAAAATGGTGGATATGGTGTTTGTAAAAAATGCGGCAGTGAAATCTGTGAGGAAAGATTGGAGTTTATTCCTTATGCAGAATATTGCGTCTCATGCCAGAAAGAAATGGCAGATTCTAAACCAAGAATTAGGAATGGATATCCTTTTAGCTATTATTATAATGATTTTAGTGAAGATGATCAAACAGAAGATAATCCAATTGAAATGATTAGTAATGAGCAGTATAGAAATCAATTGCCGGATTGATAATAAATAAAAAAATGTGAACATATCAGGGGGATGAGAATGGAATTTATAATAATTGTTATAGGATTAGTACTTGATAGAATTACTAAAGTTTGGGCAAGCGGTACTCTAATGAAATCTCAGGAAATAGTAATTATTAAGGATATTTTTAGTTTTTCTTATCTTGAAAACAGAGGAGCAGCATTTGGAATATTTCAGAACAAGGTTTTGCCTTTAGCCATTATAACTATTTTGATAATTTGCTGCATAATTTATTATCTTATTAAATATAAACCTGCTTCTAAATTGTTTAAATTAAGCACTGCTATAATAATAAGCGGAGCTTTAGGGAATTTATTTGATCGATTGTATTATAAATATGTTGTTGATTTTATAATGCTCCATTACAAGGAAACCTACTATTTTCCTACATTTAATGTGGCGGACATGATGGTAGTTATAGGTACAGCACTTATGGTTTTATATTTATTGAAGGAAGAAACGAATAATGGAAAAAATTAACTTTAATATTGATGATAGCAGTATTGGAATGAGACTGGACAAATATCTTTCAAATTGTTTTAAGGATAAGTCGCGTTCTTATATTCAGGGAATAATTCAGAAAGAAAATGTTTTAGTTAATGGGGAGGTTAAAAAAAGTAATTATAATGTGAGAATAAATGATGTAATAAATATTACAATACCGGATCCGGAAGAGCTTAATCTTAAAGCTGAAGATATACCTTTAGATATTCTTTATGAGGATGCAGATGTTATCGTAGTAAATAAAAAGCAGGGAATGGTAGTTCACCCTGCTTCAGGAGTATACAGCGGAACATTAGTAAATGCACTGCTAAGTCACTGTACCGATTTATCAGGAATAAACGGAATTTCAAGGCCAGGCATAGTCCATCGAATCGATAAGGATACTTCGGGAGTAATTGTTATAGCAAAAAATGACAATGCTCACAATATATTGGCTCATCAACTTAAAGAGCATCTAATGACCAGGGTATATTGCGCTCTGGTTGAGGGAGTTTTGAAAAATGATGAAGGCATAATAGATGCACCTCTAGGGAGACACCCCCAAGAAAAAATTAAAATGGCAGTAGTGAAGGATGGAAAAAGAGCAGTAACACATTATAAGGTTATAGAAAGATTTAAAGCAAATTCCCTTGTGGAGTGTGTGCTTGAAACCGGGCGAACACACCAAATAAGGGTGCATATGGCCAATATTGGTCATCCTCTTGTGGGAGACCCGGTGTATGGATATAAGAAGCAGAGGTTTAATTTAAAAGGACAGCTGCTGCATGCAAAAAAATTAGGATTTATTCATCCTACATTATATAAATATGTGGAATTTCAGTCACCACTACCAGATTATTATTTAAAAGTTCTCTGCATTTTAAGAAATGAGTTGAAATAAATTAAATAATGTGATATCATGTCATTGAAAAAAATATTTAAATCCTTTAAATGATTCAGTGAGATCGTAAGGAAATTTTGAATTTGTTTTGTTTTCTTACGTCTTACAATTTTTAGTAAGACGTTTTTTTGTTGGTTTTAAATAATTTAAGGAGGGAAAGGGATGATTTTAAAGGCAGTTATCCTAGATGAAAAAGGCATAAAGAGAACTCTTACAAGAATATCTCATGAAATTATTGAGAAAAATAAAGGCATAGAAGACTTAGTTTTTATAGGAATCAAAAGAAGGGGATTTCCAATAGCTCAAAGATTAGCAAAAAATATTTTTGATATAGAGGGGACAACCATTCCGGTGGGGAGCGTTGATATTACGTTATATCGAGATGACCTATCCTTGATTACAGAGAAACCAATAGACAAAACAATAAGTTTAGGTGTGGATGTAAAAGATAAAAAAGTAATATTAGTTGATGATGTTATATATACAGGGAGAACGGCAAGAGCAGCCATCGACGCTATAATCCATTCAGGCAGGCCTCAAATGATTCAACTTGCATCATTAATTGATAGAGGACACAGAGAATTACCTATAAGAACGGATTATGTAGGTAAAAACATACCCACATCTAAAAATGAAATTATATCTGTGGAGCTGTTGGAGATAGATGGATTTGATTCTGTTAAAATTTATGAAATATAGTCTTTTAAATTAGCTCTGAGAGGCTAAAAAGGGGGAAATATTATGAAAAATTACATTGACGTTGAGGAAAAAGTATCTATTACCAAAACCATTCCATTGAGTTTTCAGCATCTGTTTGCAATGGTAGGAGCAACTATTCTCGTACCAATTCTTACCGGAATGAGCCCTTCTATTGCACTATTCTGCAGTGGATGCGGTACACTACTTTACATATTATGCACCAAAGCAAAACTACCTGCTTATATAGGTTCATCCTTTGCATTTATTGCACCTATGATGGTAGCTTCTGCAAACTACGGCCCAAGTGCTATGCTGTCAGGGGTTATAGCAGCAGGTATGGTTTATGTAGTGGTTGCAATAATAATAAAATTTTGTGGAATTGGATGGCTAAACAAAGCACTGCCTCCTGTAGTAGTTGGATCAATTGTAATTGTAATAGGGTTAGCACTGGCTACAGTTGCCATTAACTGGGCAGGGTTAAATACAGCTTATACTACATCCGCAATGGACAGTGTGCCAAGGTGGGCATGGATTACAGTATCTATGGTGACTTTAGGCGTAGGAGTAATAGGAAGTATGTATTTTAAGGGGTTTTTAGGAGTAATACCAATACTTATAGCTATGATTTCGGGATATATAGCAGCACTTATTTTGGGGGTAATTCCTCACGAGGCAATAAACGCTATAACAAGTGCAAAATTATTTAGGCTTCCGCCTTTTGTTTCTCCTAAGTTTAATATAAACGCTATAATGCTTATGGCACCGGTCTCCTTTGTTACTCTTGCAGAGCACATAGGACATGTTTATGTAACAAACAATGTTGTAGGAAGAGATTTTACAAAGAATCCAGGACTTCACAGATCTATAATGGGTGATGGTGTTGCTACAATATTTGCAGGATTTGTTGGAGGTCCTCCAAATACAACTTATGGGGAAAACATAGGAGTTATGGCAATTACAAGAGTATATAGCGTATGGGTAATAGGAGGAGCAGCAATAATTGCAATAGTGCTATCATTTATAGGACCTGTAGCTACAGTAATTGAAAATATGCCTACTCCTGTTATGGGAGGCGTTAGTATATTACTATTTGGTATTATTGCTTCTTCTGGTTTTAGAATTTTTGTTGAAGATAAAATTGATTTTGGAAAGAAGAAAAATTTAATATTGTGTTCTGTAATAATAGTTTTAGGTATAGGAGGAGCTTCAATTGATTTTAAGTTGAATGGAGCAGATGTACAAATAGCAGGTGTTGCACTAGCAACATTAGTAGGAATAGTTTTAAACCTTATATTGCCTGAGAATAGTAAGACAGAAGAAAATTTACCTGAAATAAAATAAATAATAGCAAAAAGGTACCAGGTACCCAAATGGGTACCTGGTACCTTTTTGCTATTTTGCAGTTTTTATATCCGGTTTTACTGGATCTACATATATAGTTTTGTTGGTGCTGTATATTACCATGCCGGGTTTAGCTCCATTAGGCTTGTGAACATTTTTAACCTCTGTATAATCTACGGGTACTTTTGTGGAAGTTTTGCTTTTGCTGTAGAAAGCGGCAAGGAGTGCAGCTTCCAGTAAAGTATTTTCTGGAGGAGTACCAAAAAATTTTATTATAACATGCGAGCCAGGAATATTCTTAGTGTGAAGCCATGTATCATGTTTTTCGGCGAACTTCAATGTTAGATAATCATTTTGAATATTGTTTTTACCCACATAAATATGAATGTCATCGCTGGATATAAAATGCATTGGTTTTGTCTGCTTTGTTTTTTTATTTGAAACTTTCTTGAATTTTATATAACCCGTATCTATCAGTTCTTTTTTTATTTCTTCAATTTCTTCATAATTTTCTGCATTTATTATATTTGTAAGTACAGATAAAAGATATTGATATTCATCTTTTGCATTTTGAATTTGAACTTTTGATGCTTCTTCTGATTTTTTTAGTTTATTATACTTTTTGAAATAATACTGTATATTTTGAGAAGGAGTCTTGTCTTTATCAAGTTTTATATTCATATATTCATTTTGTTCACTGTAATAATTTAAAACCTTTGCTTCAATATCTCCATTTTTTATATTATATATATTTGCTGTGAGTAGTTCTCCTATTATTTTGTAGTTATCCTTAAGAGTACATTCTTTAAGTGTGTCTTCAAGGATACTTATTTTTTTTGAGCATCTGTCTAGGTTTACATTAATCAGTTTTTGGAGGTCAGAACTTCTATTTTTTAATCTGTCTGCTTTGTCTTTTTCAAAATAGAATTTTTCTACTAATTCAGAACCTGAATTAAATGTAGTTTCTTCAAAATTTTCCATATGTAAAAATTCTAAACAATAGAAATCTTTAACAGAAGAAGGAGTACTATAGAGTACAAACTTAAAGTTTTCATTTTTTATATCGCTAAAAAAGTCAATCAAAAAATAATTTATTTCATGCATATTACCTATATTGAACGGTATTTTTTCCCTAATCAGTCTAAATAACATTTCTTTTGAAAGAGGTTTGCTGATACCTGTAAATATATTTGAAAAAAAGTTGTTGTCAAAGGCAATATTGTTTGAGATTATGTAATTATTGATACCATCCAATGTGTATTCAAATGGATTTAGCTTATTTGATTCTGGAGGATTGATGTATTTAATTCCTGGGAATAGACTTCTTAATGAATTCATATCTAAAGTTAGATGCTTAATGCTATCCATAATAATATTGTCTCTTTGTCTTATCAAGGTAATATTACTGTGTTTCCCCATAATCTCTATTGCCAAGGTATATATACTATCATATCCAAGCTCATCTAAGCTTTGAAAATCAATAAAAATTACTCTGTCAGTGGAAAGCTGTCTTATATTTAATATTCTAGATCCTAATAGATGTTTTCTTAGAACCATGCAAAACATTGGAGCCGTCTCTGGATTTGGTTTTGAAATGACGGTTAAGAAAAATTTAGGGTATACTGCACTTGCGCTTATTGACAACTTGTATATAACTCTTCCATTTTTTATTGATAAGATTACCTCATCTTTTTCCGGTTGGGCTACCTTTTCAACCTTACCATTTATTAACATATTATTTAATTCGTTTATTATGCTGTATATAAAAATCCCATCAAAAGCCATAAATTTCATCCTTTCAAGTCGGTGATATAATATTTTACTTTATCAGTATATCATTATAAATTATTAAAATAAAGCTGCTAAGATTATTGATAAAATGTATGCTTAGTAGTAAACTATTTTTGGATGAAATTTTGAGGAGGAAAATATATGAAATTTTTAAAACTTCAAGGAACCGGTAACGATTTTGTTGTTATAGATGATAGGGAAAATAAGTATATGGGAAGAGAGAGCGAAATTGCAAGAAAATTGTGTGACAGGCACTTTTCTATAGGTGCGGACGGAATATTAATTGTTAGAAACAGCAGTATTGCTCAAATTCAAATGGTAATAATAAATGCTGACGGGTCTTATGCTTCCATGTGTGGAAATGGTATAAGATGTTTTGCAAAATATGTATGGGATGAAGGAATATTAAGAGACACCTGTATGAAAATTGAGACGGGTGACGGAATAAAAGAAGCCAATATAACTTTAGAAAACAATTTGGCGAAAAATGTAAAAATTAATATGGGCTCTCCTTCGTTTGAACCAGCCTCATTTTACTCATCTGAGAAGGATGAAATAATTAATAAAAGGATAGTTGAAAATGATAAAGAATACTTTATTACTTCTATGCAGATGGGAGTCCCTCATACAGTTATATTTGGTAAATTAGATGATTTTGATATTAGTGAAGGAAAGAAAATAGAAAAAAATCCTCTTTTCTCAAAAGGAACAAATGTTAACTTTTGTGAAGTCATTGATAAAAAAAATATAAAGATTAAAACTTGGGAGAGGGGCGCGGGTCCTACTTTAGCTTGTGGAACCGGAAGCTCAGCTTCTGTTGTTGCAGCTAATATTCTTGGATTGACAGAAGATAAAGTGCAGGTTTTTGTGCCTGGAGGAAGTTTACAAATCCAGTTAGAAAAAGATAATGTTTTTATGACCGGTCCTGCTGAATTCTGCTTCTGGGGCGAAGTTGGTGTCTAATGAAAATTAAAAATATAATTAGACACTCAATTTTGCTAATTTTTACCTTAAGTATGTTTACAGCATGCAGTCAAAAGGTAAAAGAAGTTAATATAGACAGTACTCTGCCCAAATATTCTGAGGTTACTGCTCTAGAAAAAACTGATAATAGTTGCGACGTATATAAGGTAAAGCCTGATGGACTTTATAAAATAGGAAGTAAAATAGACAATGTTATTGATATGACATCCAGCACTAAAGGAAACAGCATTGTGCAGTTAGTATATTTGTCTAAGGGTGAGAATCTATCTAAGAATTTAATAAAAGTATATAAAGATGATAAATTAATGATTTTAAATCTATTTTACTCGGCTCAAGATTTAATTTTGAATTCAACAGGAGATAAGCTGGTTTACAGATCATATAAAAGTGATTCTTTAGAAAGTGCAGAAGGATTGAAAATATTTGATATAAGTTCGAGGAAAATAGTAAATCTTAATACTAAGGTTTTAGTATCAGGGAATGTATATTGCTGGTTAGATGAAAACAATATTTTGTATTATGGGAGTATTCAAGGAGTTGAAGATTCCAGTAAAATATATAAATATAATATTAAAGACAAAAAAGAGGAAGTTTTCCTCGAAAATATAAATGGATATTGTTCATATCTTTTAACAGTTAACGATGGCATAATCTATTTGAAGAAAAGCACGGATGAAACACAATTAGATTATTTTAATACCAAAAGTAACAGCAAAATTGTGTTATCTTCTGATATATCTGATGTATACAGTGCAAAATTCGACAGCAAAACTAACGAGGTTTTTTTTATAGGAAAAGGTGTTAATGAAGAATCACCTGCACTTTACAAGATGTCTATGGCATCTAATAAAATTAAAAGACTAACATATGATTTTCCAAAAACTATTGACACTAATTCAAAAGTCGCATTAGATTCATCTGGCAATGTGTATTTTACAGATATTCAGAGCGTATATATGTATGATTACAAGAACCAATCAGTAAACTTAATATCCACTCATTCTGGAAAATATATGATATATGACAATGTAAATAATTAGAAAAGACTAAAAAATCAAAAAGATTTTAGTCTTTTTAATTTTTTTGATTAAAATCTGCTCTTTAGACAATAATTAAAACACCAGGAGGTGGAACAATGATTTTGGCAGTGCAAGAAAAAATTGATTTGGATAATGTGGTTATTGATTTAGAAGCTCAAGGGCTTATACCAGAAGAAATATGTATAAGAAACTGTATAATACCATTTAAAGCAGAGGGCAGTAAATTATATTTAGCTGTAAGTGAAAATATTGACTCTTCAATAATAAACGAAATAAAGTTTTTAACCGGAAAAGAGGTTAAATTATATAAAGGGGAAAGAGAACAAATAATCTCTGTGGTAAATAACTGTTTTTCAAAACAAAATGCTGAATCAGCATTAAAAAGTCTAAAATTAGAATATAATAATATCCTTCTTGATAATGAACCAGATAAAAAGAATAATCTGTATGTGCATAATTCACCCATAATAAGATTAACTACATCCATAATTATAAGAGCTATCTGCAGTGAAGCAAGTGATATCCATATAGAGCCTTTTGAAGATTCTATTAATGTCAGATTTAGAATTGATGGAGTGCTTAATGAATATATCAATTTGCCTAAAAAAATATATCCAATGGTTTGTACTAGAATTAAGGTTATGGCGAAAATGAATATTGCTGAGAAACGTATACCTCAAGATGGCAAAATAAATTTTCATTACAATAATTCTAATTATGATTTTAGAGTATCTACATTACCCACAGTTCACGGTGAAAAAATAGTTATAAGAATTCTATATAATAAGAGGAATAAAATAAGCTTAACCAAACTTGGGTTTGACACAGACGGCATCAAATTTATTAAAAACATGCTTAACTATAGTCATGGCATCATCCTAGTTACAGGGCCAACAGGTAGTGGGAAATCTACTACTTTATATTCTATGATAAATTCATTGAATAAGTTGGAGAAAAATATAATTACCATAGAAGATCCAGTGGAATTTTCATTAGATGGAATAAACCAAGTTAATGTAAGCAATAAAGCAGGACTTTCTTTTGCAGAAGGGTTAAGAAGCATTCTTAGGCAAGATCCGGATGTGATAATGATAGGAGAAATAAGAGATGAGGAAACCGCAAAAATTGCAGTAAGGGCAGCGATAACTGGTCATCTTGTGCTATCCACACTGCATACTAATGATTCTTCAACTTCTGTTTTAAGGCTTATTGATATGGGAATACCTCCATATCTGGTTTGTGATGCGTTGATTGGAGTAGTTGCACAAAGGTTAGTTAGAAAAATCTGCCCTTATTGCAAAGAGGAATATGAAGCAGATGAAGATACATTGAAAAATATGGCACTTGCCCCAGGCGAAAAGCTATTCAGAGGGAAAGGTTGCTCTAAATGCAATGGAACCGGATATAAGGGAAGAACTGTTATATATGAATATAATAAAATAGACAGTACTAAAAAAAGCATTATACAGAATTCTAAAAATATAGAAGAGATAAGAAAATATGATTTTAAATCCGGAATGAAAAATTTGGAGGAGAATTGTAGATCACTTGTAAAAAGTGGAATTACTACCTTTGAAGAATTCAATAGAATTACTTTATTCATATGATTTTTATGGAGGGGATATATCATTATAAATTATTCTGCAATAAACAATAAAGGTGAAAAAAAGAAAGGAAAATATTTTGGGCAGGATAGAGGTGAATTGGTAAAGCTGCTAAAGGAAAGCGGCTATTTTTTATTAAAAGTTAAGGAAGATAAAAAAACAATAGAAATGCCCATTTTTTCAAAGGTTAGTACAAAAGAATTATCCGTTTTATGTAATCAATTATATTTAATGATAAATGCAGGCATACCAATTTCAGAAACTCTATATACTATTTCTTCCGTTGAAAAGAAGCCAATTATTAAAAAGAAGCTTTTGAGCATATATAATGATGTCATTAAAGGAAAAGAGCTGTATAAAGCTATGCAGGATAATAAAGATATATTCCCTGCATTTTTCATTCAGATGGTTCACCTTGGTGAACAGGCAGGAAATTTAGATAAGGTTTTAAAGAATTTGTATGAATATTATGAAAGCGAAAGTAAAATTTATAACAAAATTAAAAGCAGTATGACTTACCCTATTATGGTTTTTATAACTTCAATAACAGTGATATTATTTTTAATGATTAAAGTTGTACCGGAATTTATAGATACTTTAAATTCTTTAGGTGGACAATTGCCTGCAATTACAGGTATTATGCTGTTTATTTGTTCATTCATTAAGGAATATTCCGTTATAATACTATTTTTATTTGCTATGCTTGGGATATTTTTAACAAATTATTTTAAAACTGATAATGGAAAGATAAAAATAGACAGCCTTAAATTTAAGATTCCATTTGTTAAAATAATATATGAGAAGGTTGTGCTTTCAAAATTTTCTCGCAGCATGAGTACACTTTTAAATTCAGGATTCAATATAATAAATTCTTTAGAGCTATCTTCCGATGTATCAGATAACATTATATTTAAAAAGAGAATTGAAGGTTGCTTGGATTATATAAAAAAAGGAGAGAGCTTATCTAGCGCACTATCAAACGTTGGAATAAAAAATTCTTTGTTCATTTCACTTGTTAGAACAGGTGAAGAAACCGGTGAGATTGAAAAAGTATTAAATAAGACTGCAGATTTTTTTGAAAGTGATGTGGAAGAGCTATTAAAAAGGATAGTAAGTCTGATTGAACCGGTTATGGTAATTATTATGGCACTAATAATAGGCACATTTATAATGTCCATAATGCTTCCAGTTCTAAGTATTATGGATTCAATAAAATAAAAATCGAGGAGAGATTATATGAAAAATAAAAAAAGTAAAGGTTTTACTCTAATTGAGTTAATTGTGGTTATTTCTATGATTTTAGTATTTGCTGGATTCTTAATTCCTAAATTTGCAGGTTATCAGGCTAGAGCTAAGGAAACTAAGGCAATTAACACTGCAAAACAGATCCAGACAGCGGCAATGTCAAGCTACAGTGAAATGAATGGCATATTTGACTCAGCAGGAGTTACAAGCACAGTTACTACATTAACAGGTGCTGAAAGTGTAAGCTCAACACTGGGAGCTGACGGAAAGAGTATCACAGTAAAATACACAAGTGATAGTAATGACTATAATGCAATAATTACTGATGACAGCAGTGGCTTTAAGGTTTATAAAGGTAAAGATACAACTAATCCGATTTACCCAAAATAAATATCATATGAAAAAGAAAAAAGGGTTTACACTTATTGAGCTAATAGTGGTAATGTCAATTTTAACCACGTTTTTAGGGTATAGCTTGATAAACTTTAAGAGCTTTTCTAATATTCAAAATGATGTTGATGTACAGATATCAGGCAACACACTGGTGGATTTTATTGTAAATTCTAAGAAGTACTGCAGGGATAATAATGTAAGTGGTTATATATATTTTATTACAAACAGAAATACCGCACAGTTTTGTTCAAATACAAATGTTATAAGTTGTGTAAAGTTGCCCAAAAACTTTAGTGATTTAAGTGTAAATATAAAAGGAGGTAAAATATTTATTGATAATAGAGGATTTACTGGGGATGCATGTACAATAAAATTTAAAGATAGCAAAGGAGGTTTACACAATATTACGATATGTGTAGGAACTGCGACTGTTACTATTTAGTTAAAAAAGAATAAAAGCCCAAAGAGGCTTTATTCTAATAACTCAATCTGAACTTCTTTAAGTTTTAAATCAACGGTGATTTTTTTGACTATAGAGCTTAGGAGAAATCTCTGTTCTTCTATAGTTGTACAATTTTCCCATGACTTTTTAAAGTTTTTAATATTGTTGTAAGATATTTTTTTATTTAGTTCTTTAATATCCAATTCTTCTTGGCTATTCTCTAACATGCTTAGTTGTTTTTTTAATTCAGCATTCTCTAAACTCAATCTATTCAACTCATCAGAAATATATCCGGAAACTTCGGATGAAAAATTAGACATCTGTTTTATCAAGTTCTGTATTGCAGTATCGTTCTTTGAAATTTGCTTTCTAGCTTTCTTAATTTCATTTTTTTTCGAATCATTATTCTTGTCTTCATTTATCTTAAGCTCAGACTTCAATAACTCTTCATCTACGCTTAATTTATTTAGGTACCCTAGAACTGTATCCTCTAAAAGTTGTTTGCCGATGTAGCCGTTTTTGCAGCTTCGTGCAGTGCCGGCGGAAAGACATCCATAATACATATAGCGATCATTGCTGCCTTTAATTGGGACTCCGTACTTAACTGTTAAGGTTTTGCCACATGTAGAACATCTAATTAAGCCTGTTAAATAGGAATGATAAGAAGTTACCTTGAAATAGCCAAATCTATAACGCTTATCCATCATATTTTGAACTTTAAGCCAATCTTCTGCTGAAATAACACCTTTGTGCCTTGAAACGGAGTAGATCCATTCTTTTTTGTCTCTGGATTTGTTTCCAGCTATTTTCTGATTATATATAAGCATTCCATTGCCATTCATTTCTCCAACGACTAAACTACCATTAGCCTCTAAATATTGTTTTACATTATTGTTTGTGATTACATAGTAAGGAGATCTAAGTATTTTACTTATTCTATCAATGGACCAATCACGATATTGAAAGCCTATATTTTGCTCAGTCAAATGATTTAATACCTGATATACACTTCTTTTTTCTAAGTATTTTTGGTATATTATTTTTACAATTTCCATCTGTGGTTCATTATGAACTAAATAGCTTACTTGCTTACCGTTTTCTACTATTCTCTCTATATCAAATCCCAGCATTGTACGTCCACCGAGGTATCGTCCTGTTTTGGAAAGTTCAAGCATATTATCTTTAACACGCTCCGCTATGGTCTCACGTTCTAATTGTGCAAATACTGAGCTTATATATACCATTGCTCGTCCCATTGGAGAACTGGTGTCAAACTGCTCTTTAATGCTAACAAAACTTACATCATTTTTAGTAAGAGATTCAAGTGTATTTGAAAAATCAGCTACATTTCTGCTGATCCTGTCCAATCTATAACACATCAAGGTATTAAATTTCTTCTTTTTTAAATCCTGCATCATGCGTTGAAATTCTGGTCTTGAAGTGTTTTTACCAGAGTAGCCTTCATCTTCATAAATAATAAATTCATTTATCTTTAGATGATTTATTGCATACTCTTTACAGAGCTGTATTTGATTATCAATAGATTCACCTTTCTCAGTTAAGACTGACTTTCTAGAATATATTGCTGCTATCATATTTACCCCCTGAAGTTCAAAAAATAATAAAAACCCAATACAAGTGTTAACTTATATGGGTTTCAATGAACCTCTAATTATACGGGCTTCGATGAGCCTCATGGTTTCTAATAACAATATAGCAAACCTATGTTTAGTTGTCAATCAATGTTATTTGAGAAGTCATAATAATTATATATGATAATCTTCATAAAGGCTTATATACAGAATATCATATTACTTTCTTTTGTACATTAACCTTTCTAATAAATTTGTTCCTTTCTTGGGTTAATTCAGCCTCCCTATCAAATAAAATATTCTTATTTGATTCAGAAAAATATGCAACTTGCTTTAAAAAATTATTGTTGTCAAAGATATATTCGAAGGTTAGTTCTTGTTTATCAACTGTACATTTTATTTCAGCTATTATCTCTAAATTATTTTTACGAAAATTAATTTCATGATAATTTTCTAATTTAAGATTATTTAATAAGTTGTATGGTGTGACAAGATGATTATATGTAAGATTATAGATATTGTTAAACAATTTATCCATTTTCATCCCCCTTATACTATATGATCTAATTATAATATTCATTGATAATTTTTTCAATGTAATCCGTTAATTCTGGAAGAACGATAAATGCATTGTTGAAATCTGAATCTGTCCAATCTTTACGGCTTCGACCAATCTTATTTTTAAGATAAGTATTAAGGTACAATGCTAGCATAGCGGCATTTTCTTTTACTTTGTTTGGTATATACCAATATTTACCTTCAAATAAATTGCAATCTTTAAGATCATCACCTTGCTTATCAATATTAAATTCTTTAATAAGTTTTGGTACTATGACTTCTCTTATCTCTTCATCCAAATTTCTCTTCTTGTTTTTATATAACAAATCAGGTCTTCCCAATATACTATCTTGATTTTGAGATTGAACGTAAAGTAATTCAGCTTGTTCTTCTGTTATATTTAAGGTTTCAGATAAAGTTTTAATTTTTTCTTTGGCGTTTATACTTTCCTCTTCACTTTTATGAATTAATTCGGTATCAAGGTAATTTTCAATTTGATATGAAGAACTCCCATATTCTTTTGCATCACCTAATCTAATCGGAGATGATGAGCCATCTCCTGAGTTGTCTGAGCCATCAGTATCAAAATCGTTGTCCAATATCTCATCATAATTTCTTAGAATTTTGATAATTTCACTTTCTTGAATTTCAACTTTGTATTTTTCCCAAAGTTTATCTAATTCAAGATCTTTATGAGAGACAATTTGAGCAATATTGTCATCTGCAGTTCCACCTTCTATATACCTCAACACTCTTCCAATGAATTGAGCATAAGGTAATTCATTCCTAAAAGGTCTAAATATTGCTGCTACCGAAAGATAAGGGTGGTCGTATCCTTCACCGAGCATTGCAACGTTTATCACTGCTTGCACTCTATCATTCTCTATATCTTTAAAGGCTTGATCCTTTTCTTCTTTTGGTAATGTACTGTAAATTAAAGCAGTATTAATGCCTGCATCTTCATATAATTTAGAAATTTGTTTTGCGTGCTTAATACTACAGGCAATTGCTATTATTTTATGTGGGAACTTGCTGTTTTGTAATTTTTTATTTAATAATTCTATACTGGAGCTAACAACATTTTTTGAACACTCAATAGAATAAGCTATAGATTTTGTTACCCAATCAGAATCTTTTAAATTCATAGAATATATTTCATCAATGCTATACTCTATATCATCATCATCCATTGTTAAACGTAAGTCTTCAGGTATATATTTTATATTTTGAAGACTTTTAGCGTAATTATTTACCATTGCTCTACTAAGTGGATATTTATAAACCAATTCACCGTTTATAGGTTCATTATCTGTTCTTATTGGAGTACCTGTAACTTTTAGCACTTTTGCATCATTAAAAAATTTTATACATTCCACCCAAGTTTCAGCAGCAGAATGGTGTGCTTCATCAATTATAATAAAATCAAAAAAATCTGATTCAACTCTTCTTGTTAGTGAAGATTCTAATCTTGATTGGAGTTTGTGCACATTTAAAATTACTATATTGGCAGAATATAGAACTTCATCAGGAGTATCAAAGCCCTCATACTCAATAACATTAGGTAATTGAGATGGTGAATTAAATACCTTTCTTTTTAACCAAAAATTTTTATAATTCATTGGATTAAGATTTTCAAGTACAGTATTTCTTATAGTTGTACCAGGGGTAATGATCAAGACTCTTTTTTTTGCTATGCCATAAGGTGCAATTCCCATAAGTCCAGTTTTACCAACTCCAGTAGGGAGAATTATTAAAGCATTTCTGTTGGAATAGTCAGATTCAAAATATTTCTTTAATTCAATGTATGACTCAATTTGTGGTTCTCTTAGTTCAGGATTTCTTGTTATATTAGGAATTGATGCCATAAAATAATTTTGTCTAAATGGAATACTCATATATACGCCTCCAAATTTATATTTAATACGTTTCGACACAATACAATAAATTACGACAAATTACATAAATGATAAATTTTACCGTTAAAGGGTAAAAAAAATATAATCAGCTGTATAGGTCAAACTTAAGCTTTATTAATCCTGAGTATTTTGTTCACTGTATTATTTTCGAATTTTTCTTCCGAGCTTCTCTCAAGCATTTTTTTGTATATTCATGGGCACCGTTTAGCAGGCCATATACTTCCTCAATAAAATTCTTATTTTCATTAAGCACTGGTATAGTTACTGTATTCTGATCTCTTGGTATGGACAAATTAGCAGCGATAGGGTAAGAAGATACGGGGCAGTCGGATAAATTATATTTTGATATATTAAAATATGGTTCATTGTAAAGTTCAATTAATATTGCATCTAACATTTTAATATAAAGATTGTATTCACCTTTGATATACCTATGATTGGTAAATCCAACTGATTTCGAAATAAGAATCAAATCTTCTGATGTTAAGCTCTGCTTAAATATGTATTTTGTAAGAAGATATATAGAAGCCTCATTAGATAGCTTGTTTATATCTATATTCTTTAGGAATAGAGCTAGTTTATCAGGTCTCTTTTTAATTATAGCTGAAAGCATTAATGCTAGATTTGAATAATGACTAAAGGAATTATTGTCATGATGTTTCCTGAGTTTGATTATTGTATCATAAGCAGAATCAAAATCACCATTAAATAAATGCCTTTCTAATCCGTAATAAAAAAGGAATACATATCCGATATCGACTTGCTTGTCAATGTTTGTTAACCAATTTAAATAAATCCATCTTTGATTCTCATCTAACCCCCTATAGCTGGGCCAATATGGTGGACTGAAAATGGAATTTAAATTTTGGGGCTTTTGCACTCTTAAATTTCTATATAAAAGGCTTGGCTCATCTCTAAACGAGGAACTAAAAGAGAAAGTGAATTTAAATCCATTTTCTTGGAATACCTGTTCAGTGTATTCTTTTTCATAATTTTTATATTCACCATCAGCAAACCAAATTAATTTGAAAACATCATCCGGAATTGTACCGCCGATATCTTTAGAAATCTGATTCCATGAAATTAAAGTGTCCTTTTTTACATGGAGAACATCTTCTGCAGTATAGGTTTCTGCAGATTCTTCACTTTCATCGATTTTATTATCTGAAGCTTTTGTCGTGGGTGGAGATGTTTTTAATATTTGGTAAGCTATTACAATGACTGAAACTATTAGTATTAGGAAAAAGATTAAAATTTCAGGATGAACGATAACTAAAATGATAAAAACAAGTATTGCTATAAATGGCAGTTGAATCCCCCCAAACTATTTAATTTGTTTAACCATATGTGAAAATAATTCAATAAGCTGAATTACTTGATTGCTATCTAAACCATGTTGTATAGACTTTTCTATTACATCATTCCAGCTTTCATCTGACATTTCTTTTGCATTTAAAAACCTTTTATATTCGCTAATTGAAGGCGGATTTTTTTCTATACTTATTAAGGTGCCAATTATTTTATGATTTGAACTAATAGGTATATCTGAATAATTCGGATTAGCAGCTCTTAATACAGGAGTCTCATTTTCTTTAATAAAGAATTTAAGAGTTGCAGTCCAATCACCTTCATTAATTCCACAGGCAACTATATCCCCATTATAAGCAGTGCTTGCTTGTCTTAGAATTGCTAAATCTCCATCATGAATTCCTACCCAAGACATAGAATCCCCAGTTATTCTAAGTGCAAAGTCAGCATTTAAGTCAGCTGCTACTTCAACTTCTGTTTCCCAGTTTTCAGTTGCAAGTAGAGGAATGCCAGCTCTTATTTTTCCGAGAATAGGTATAGTTTTTATTGCATATTTAATTTTATTTTCTAAAAGATAATCTATAGAAACATTAAAATAATTAGATATATTTTTTAACGTTTCTGTATCAGGGAATCTCATATTTGTTTCATATTTTGATAAAGCTGAATATGTTATGTTTAAAGCGATTGCTAAATCTTCTCTGGAAAGATTAGATTGGTCTCTTAATTGTTTTAATTTATCTCCAAATTCCATTAATAGCACCTCCTGACGTAATAGTAACACATATTGTCCAAACTAAAAATAACTTAGACAAAATGGGGAAATATATATTGACATTGGACAAAATGTCTTTTATAATAAAAATATAAATTAGACAAAACGTCCAAGAAAGGGGGATATTCATGAGAGATAGCCTAAAAAAAGCAAGGATTGAAAACGGGTTTACTGTTGTCGATATTTCTAAAAAGTTAAATATATCAACATCTTTTTACTATAAGATAGAAAGTGGATTAAGAAATCCAACAATAACCTTAGCTAAGGAAGTATCAAAACTGTTGAAGAAGGATATAGACTCTCTTTTTTTTAACAACAATTTAGACGAAATGTCCAACAAATCTGCTTAATGCAAAAAATCATTACTTACACTGTAAACCATTAGCCAGTAGATAAAAACAGGGTGGATTCTACAATTTGAGAGGAGGCGGACAAAGTGGAATTAATATCTGAAAGAATTATCAATATTGATGAATTAGAGGCGAGAATAGCATCTGCTCGCTGTAATGCAGACAATGTTGAAAAATTTATTAAAGGGAAAGATTACAGCAGGGCAGAAGAAATTGCTAAAATACTTGCATTACAAATGCATGAGCTTGATTGCTTTGAGTTTCAAATTGAACATAGAAAGATTCATCAAGTTTGTGAATAGCCATCTTTAGCGATGTCTATAAGTGGCTTAAATGAACTTAATTCATTGCATGGATAATTCTTGCAAAATGCATATAGGACTAATGTTCTATTTCTCTTATGCTCAGGTAATTTATTATTTTCTATTATTGGGCAAATTCCATATAAAAATTCTGCTTCATTTGGATTAGTACAATTATTGGTAAATTTATACTTGCCTGATATAGATAAATCAATATTCCAAAATGAACAATGGATTCTTTTGCCAATTAATGTGCAATATTGCATAGTATCACCTCCCTTATGGTGATAATTCTACAAAATATTGTAAGAACCTCTAAAAGCAAAAAATATTACCGCAGAACCTTTGAGGTAGTCCTGCGGTATTCAGAAAACGAAGGGAGAGGGTATATAAATAAAAAAACATCATGGTTTTTTATATTTTTTTCACTTGTAGATAAAAAGTAATTAAACTCTACAGGTTACAAAGTGAAAATTTAACAATTCTACGAGGGAGGGGTTTGAAATGACATTAGGTTTGGCAATTAAAGAGGCAAGGCTAAACCGAAACTTTACTCAAGAAGCTGTTGGGGCAATGGGGTTTTGTTCCGGGAAAATGATATCGGCCATAGAAAGGGGGGAGAGACAGGCAAATTTTGATGTGCTTGAAAGGATAACATCTCAGTTAGATAATCCAAGACTATATTTTGAAGCTTCAAGTGAAATCACAGGAGGAGTATTTTCAGCAAATTGGCTAGATGGAGATGCAGCTGACCTTCATAGATCAAGTGTAAAAGATAAAGTCCTGGAGGAGCTTGCGGAGGCAATAAACTCTATAAGCATAATTAAAGCCTATAAAAAGCCTAAAGTTTGTACCAAGGAAGATTATGAATACGTACAAGCTAGTATACAACAGGCAATAGATGCATTTGATGCTAGTGCCATTTATATTGCAGTAATTTGTAGTGATTATGGGATCGACATTAAAGAAATGTTTCAGATGCATAAGACAAAACTTGTTGAAAAGCAGTATATAAAAAAAGAACCCTCGGGAAAGGGTCTTCGATAAGAATGTTTTTTAAATAGGTACTCGGTAAAGCACCTTAATGTGATTATAACATAAGCAAAGGGGGAATGTAAATGAACGGTTTAGTGCCTATAGAATTTAAAAACCAAAGGATAATGACAACCAAAGTATTGTCAGAACAGTATGGAACTAATGAGCAAAACATAAGCAAAAATTTTACTAGGAATATAGAGAGATTTATAGAGGGCAAACACTTTTTCAAGTTGGAAGGTGAAGAATTAAAAGAATTTAAAGGGTATGTACTTAAATTGAAAAGATAAGGGAGGCTAGTTAAATGAAGAGTAAGAGGCAAAGAGATATAAAAGTCAGCATAGTAAATCCACAAGCTATACCACAGGCAAGTATTAATTTAACTAAAGCAATTGCACAAATACTGCAAAAAAAATAACAAATATTGCCAAGGCAATAATAATCGGGAGAAGGACACTTAAGGAGGGTTTTTATGAATGCTTTAAAAGATATTGAGGAGTTTCGGTGTCCATCATGTAATAAATTATTTTTTAAATACAATCTCAAGGGAGAATTAAAGGTTGAAATCAAATGCACAAAATGTAAAAAAATTTCAACATTAATAGTTGATAGAAAAAATTAGTATAGAGAAGCAAAGGTTAAAGTATTGGGGGGAAAGGGATGATAAAAGCTCTTTTGGAAAAAGAGATTGGACAATCTATATCAGATGCTGACTTTGCTGTAATCATGCAAATGACTGGTGACGATATAAGGTTTAACAGGATTGGATTTAACAAAAGAACTAATTTAAAGGAATTCTTAAGTATAGCAACAACAAGTGAAGCAGTTTTCAAGAAATCTGCATAGAAATTAAATCAAGTAAAGATAAACATAGATTATTAATAAACAATTCTACAAAATTAAAAATCTAAGGAGGGTTTTTTATGGAAGATAAAAATCAAAAAGCGGTTACAAAACTAGGAGATGGGGATGTTTTCATTAAAAGGACATCGTCAGGAGCAGTTAAAGCAGTAAAAGGTAGACTAAAGCTCGAGGAAAAGAAAGGCCATCTGAGTGTAATACAAGGCAAGGCTATGATTACAGCTGCAGGTTACAATCAAATGAACACTATAGCAAGTGTAAGTATAATTACACCTGAAAAACTTACACTTCCTGATGGGCAAATGGTTGTTAATCCATATCCAATAATAGATCCTGATTCAGGAACTATTGATAAGGTTTGGGTTAAAAAGATAGGAATAGGATTTAGCCCTATAGGGAACTTGGTAATGACTAGTAGCACACTTCTTTATGATATTAAGATGTATTTTCTTCAAGACCTAAACAAAAAGATTCAAAAGAATAAAAATGCCGGGAAAATGTGTATGGAAGCAATGATTTCAGAGGATGAAAAAAAGGCAGGTATGTTTTTAAGAATTCAAGGATTAATGGGAATGTGGGTAAACCTAAATGATAGTGATGTACTCAAATGCATGGACACTTACATTCAGAATAAACTTTTTGCGGAAAGAAAAGCCCAGACCATAGCTGAAAGAAACTGTTTAAAGAAACATCCTGCACTCGCACAGGTTTATGTTGATGCAGCAGGAGGAGAATATAACCATTATGGGTTTGTAGATGTAATTGGATATAACCATGACCTAACTAGAGAGGATTTATTAAGATTAGCACAGATGGCAGAACAGGGGGAAAACTTGGGCGAATATAAAGGTGTAAGAGTTGATTTCATAGATGCGAATGTAATTGATGAAGTAAGCGAAGAAGATGTAATGACTGCAAGAGATGAAGAAGAAGTAGTAAATGAATTACCTGAATCCACCGGAACACCAATGCAACAGATAAATGTACAGCAGAGAGAGAAAGTTGCAGTTAATCCTATAGAGGAAGAAAAGAATAAAAAGCGAATTATGGCTGACCTTGAATCTGCAAGAGATATTCTAGGTGATAAAGTATTTAACAAAATTATTGAAGATAACTTTAAAAAACATATAGATCAACTTTCCTCATCACAGTTAGATATGGCGAAGACCTTGATTAATTCAAAGATTGACCAAGGCGGTGAATTTTAATGAGTAAAAAATTAACTGAAATCGTAATGACAAATATTAAAGGCCAAAATTCAATTCAGCAGCTGACCGGTAAAGATATAATATGTGGACCTAATGGAGTTGGTAAGACAACTAGGATACAAGCATTAGGAATTGCACTTATGGGATATGTTCCAGGGAAAGGTAAGAAACCTGATGAAACATTTAAGCTAGCAAATTCAGACACTATGGAAGTAGGTCTGAAAACTGATAGTTTCAGCTTTGCTAGGGAATTTAAAAAGAAGGTTACAAGAGGTAAAGAAGGGTCAACAAAAGTTAGTATACAGCAATCCGTCAATGTAAGTCCTTCCAAAGGTGAAAGTAAAATAGTTGAGAAGGAAGCAAGAATAATTGGTGAGCTTGGCAATTTGCCAGTAATGTTAGACTTTAATGAATTTCTAACTCTTTCAGATTCTAAAAGGAGGGAGTTTATCTATAACTTAGCAGGCTTTGATAGTACGGAATGGACCAAAGAAAGAGTGAAGTATTACATAGAAAGAAGTCTTTTGACTGTAGAATTTGAAGTAAATAATCCAGAGCAGTATGAAATTGTGAAAGAAATTATAACTGAAGCTCTTAATGAATATCCAGATAATTATGATATATCAATGGGACTACAGAGCATGATTGACTGGACAAAAACCAAGTTAAGTTACTGGAACGATGAGAAGAAAAGTTCTCAGGCTGCAGTTCAGAAGCTAGCTGAATTGAAAAATCAGTTATCGGAAACTGATAGAAATTTGAAATCAAACAAGGATGAGCTTGAAAAATTCCAAGATGATCTTGTGAAAGTTGAAAAGCAGATATCAGAAGATACCCAAAGGAAAAAGAACATCGATGCTAGGTTAGAAAAAATAGAGCTATTAAAAAAGACCATGGTTGAAGCGAATGCCAAAGAGTGCACTATTGATATAACTGCAACACAAAATAGCATCAATGCAGCAAAAGAAAAAATCAAACAAGTTGATAACTCTTCTAAAATTGTTGAAGTGCAAAAGCAGATATCAGAAATTATTTTGCAGCTTAAACCAATAAGCAAGGATAAAGAAGATGTTAAAACTAAGGGCATAGAGATTAGAACCCAAATTGAAACTACTAAAAAAACACTGGAAAGTGTTAAAAGTGTTGGTAAAACTTGTGTATTAGATACAAAAATTAAATGCGATAAAGATTTTAGTAAATTCATTGCACATACGGAAGGGCAAATAAAAACTTGGGAAATTCAAAAGGACATACTTGGTCAAACCTTTGTAGAACTCAATGAAAAAGAGGCAGCTCTTCAAAAGAAACAGGAAGCATTAAATACTAATATTCAGGAACTGCAGCATGAAGAGCTGAATGCCAATAGAGCAAATAACATTTTGAATTCAGAGATTAATAAGCTTGAAAGTCTTTTGAACCACGCAAGATCCTTCGATGAGATAAAAACACATAAGGTTGAAAACTTAAGGACCGAATTAGAAAAATTGCAAAATGAAAAGATTGAGCCAATAGCTCCATTGGATATCCTTCAAAAACAGTCTGATGGCATTAAAACACAAATAGATGATCTTAAAGTAAAGATTCATGACCAGGAAGAGGCTAGAACAACCCTTTCAAATCTGAAAAGTAGCATGATAGACAGCAAGAAAGCAGATTATTATGCAGTATCCTTCAAGTCTCTTGATGAAACTCTAGGGGCCAAGGGATTACAAGGCGAACTGGTTAAAGAGACTCTGGAGCCTATACAGAGCGAAATACAGACCAATCTAAATGCCATGGGTGTTAATAATAATTTTTACTTCAGTACTGAATCGGAAGGCGGTAAAGAGATCTTCCAGTTTGGATGGAATGACAGATTTGGTGATAAAAGAAACTTTGATGCATTGAGCACTGGTCAGCAAATGATTTTACTAATTGCAATGCTAACAACGTTTATAGAAAAGGCTAATCCAAACTGCAGAATACTTGCTATAGATAATATTGAAAATTTAGATCCTGAAAATCTTATAAAAGTTACAAGTGGATTAAACAAAATTAGTAGTAAATTAGACAACATAATTCTCTCCGGGGTAATAAATGCTGAAAATATCGAAGGCTTCAAGGTTTGGAATTTGACTGAAGAAGGTGAATCTAATGAGCAGTCAGCTTAACGAAGCTCAAGGGAAAGCAGTAGAAAGTGAAAGTAAAGTAATTCTTTGCTTAGCGGGAGCCGGTACAGGCAAAACAAGCACTTTAACAAGTAGAATAGCACATCTTCAAGAACAAAGGATTTCATGCTCTAATATGCTGGCTTTAACTTTTACTAGGTTAGCTGGCAAAGAGATGAAAGAAAGAGTTATAAGGTTAGTTGGAGCCTCGGAAGGTGAAAAGCTATTTTGCAATACCTTCCATGCATTTTGCGTAAAGGTACTTAAGGAATACGGATACCTGATAGGCTATGACCGTGAGTTCACCATATATGACCAGGAAGACAAGGATAACATCATACAGACAATCATTAATGAAATGAAATTCAGAGCACATACGGATGAAGTAACTGAATACTTAAATAATATGTTTAATCTAAAGGCTAAAAATTACATGGATGTAAAAAGAGCTGGTGATGAATACAAAAACAGGCTATTAAGGAATAATTCAATAGATCTAGACGGATTACTAAATTACACTCTTGAATTAATGTCAAAGTATCCCAAGGTGCAGGAACAATATAATTCGCAGTATGAATATATGTTTGTAGATGAATTTCAAGATACAAATGACGTTCAGATGCAGATCATAAAAGCATTTAACCCTAAGAACCTATTTGTAGTAGGTGATGACTATCAATGTTGGGATGAGGAAAGTAATATCAATACCCCTTCTGGGATTATTAAGGTCAAAGATGTGAAGGTAGGAGATAAAGTGCTTTCTATGTCCAGGGGAGAACTAAAATATTGCGAAATTACCGCGAAAAATGAAAGCTTATTGGGTAAAAAACTTATTCTATCAATAAAAACAAAGCATGGTAAAGAGTTAAGAGTCACAAAAGGACATAAGTGTTTTGCAACTCCGGCACCATTTGGTGATTACCATTATGTTTACTTGATGTACAAGAAAAACAAAGGTTTCCGGATCGGAGTTTCATCCGGAGGTCTTGAAGGAATAATAGGTGCAAGGACAAACTCAGAAAGACCAAATAGACTATGGTTGTTGTCGCAATATACATCAAAACAAGATGCACTATATGAAGAGAGTAGATTGTCTTTAAAATATGGGGTACCGACAAATCCATTTTATCATAATGGAAGGAACCTTGGAATTTCACAGAATGAACTAGATAAAATATTTATGGAATTTGGTGAAAATGGGAAAGCATTACTAGATGATCTAGGCTATGAGTTTGATTATCCGCATTATATACCTCAAGGAACATGCCGTCATAATGAGAAGAAACTCAATGTGAATCTTATAATGAATGATCCACATGGTGTACATGTAAGCTTTGAAAATGATGGATTCAGGTTAAGAAAGAGCTTTGTAAGCTATAAAGAAGCGAGGATTTTTGCAGATCAAGTAAAACTTAAATACGAAGCTGATATTATTTATGAAAAATTTAGATATGAGAAAGGCTTATATCTAAATGTTATTCCAGCAAATCAATTAAAACTTGGAATGAAGATACCTGTAATTGAAAATGCAAAACTTATTTTGGATGAAATAATATCAGTTGTACCTTTATATGAATCTACTGTATATCACATTGAAGTTGCTGAATCGGGCAATTTAATTGCAGATGATGTAATATCACACAACTGTATATATGCATGGAGACAGGCGAAACCGGAGTATATTATAAACTTTAAGAAATATTATCCGGAGTGTGAAGTTATAAAGTTAGAAGAAAACTACAGATCAACAATACAAATTATAGAAGCTGCTAATAATCTCATAGCTCACAATATAAATCAGACTGAGAAGGTCCTTAAAGGGCATAAGGAAGGCGCGGCAATAGAGTATTTTGAGGCTGAGACCATAAGTAATGAAGTGAATATTATTCTAAGCAGGATACTTGAAGATACAAGTAATTACAGTGATTACGCAATATTAACAAGAACAAACAAGCAAATGGAGCCTTTCATGGAAAGCTTCAAAACTTTCAGAGTGCCATATCAGCTGGTTACCAATAAAGATGATCCTCTGAAAAAGAGAGATGTAAGAATGGTGCTGAATATTCTAGAAGTGCTACTGAATCCAAAGGATGATATGACACTAAAAAAGATACTTAATTTTCCTGAAAAAAGAGTTAATGACCTAAGAATGAATGAAATAGAAAAGCTCCAAGTTGATGAAGGATTAAGCTTATTTGAAACTCTTGAAAGGGTACCTGAATTGAATGATTTCATGGAACTACTGAATAACATTCGTACCAAGGTGTTTGAAGAATACTACACTGCATATGCAGCGTTCACCATTGTAACTAAAATTTTTAAATTGCAAGAAAGGTATGAGAAGGAGGGCAGGATTGCTAAAGCAGATGATTTAATTGTAGCTTCGGAGACTATATCAAAATGGCAGGAGCAGCAAAGGAATTTAGGCGAATCTCAAGAATTTTCAGCATTTATAAAATGGTTGCATATTAGAGACATTCAGGAAAAACTAATAGAGAAAAATGATGCAGCAAAATTTATGACAGTTCATGCATCCAAGGGGCTTGAATTCAAAAATGTCTTTGTAATTGGAATGAATAAGAACATATTTCCAAGCAAAAGAGGAGATTTGGAAGAGGAACGCAGATTATTCTATGTGGCAATTACAAGGGCGAAAGAGAAGCTTTATATAAGCAGAGCTAAGACAGTTCTAGGGTGGGCGAACCAGGAGATACTAACAGAAGAAAGCCAATTTATAAAAGAACTTGAAAGGGGATAATATGATGGCCGATATATTGAAACAACAGGATGAATTTAAAAATATGTTAGAAAGATATGGTAAAGCATACAAAGATTTAGGGAATGGTTTAATTCTAGTTTTGGATGGACCGTTAGTAAACATCAGGCAATATTCTTCAGACGGTTTCTGTCTAAGCTCTTATGCAAATGCTGAAGAATTTAAAGAAAAGATAGGAGGACTATTAGGAAAATGGTAAATACAGCGTTTAAAAGTCTTGTAGATGGCCTCAATGCACAAATAGGGGTTATGAATCAAAATAATCTAAAAATCTATGATTCAGATAATCCTGAATACTTTATTACCGGTATTGAATATAGGATGGAAGATGATGTTCTAATATTTAAAACCGAAGAAGATCCTGAAGCTTATTTAAAACAATAAAAAATACCCTCATTAAAGGGTACTAAGCAAGTTGAGTTGGATGAGAGCACGCCAATGCTCTTATCCTTATCTTAGCACAGAGAGGATATTATATCAATGTTCAGAATTGGGAGGTAGAAAGAATAATGGATAAATACGAAGGATGTAAAAACTGCTGCTGCTCAGACTGTGTTAATTCATGTAAAGAATGCAGAGAATGTGAAGAAGGACTTGTAGGTCCAGGTTATTGCAAGAACTATAATACTGAAGATTAAACATCATAAAAGGAAGGGTATATATGAAGTACACAATACATGGTTTCAGTCAGGAAAAATTAATAGAGTATGATTTAGATTCTACTGATGCACTAATCCTCAGATATTTCGTGGATTTCAAAGACAGTGGAAAAATGGCCATGGAGATACATGAAAACAAACCATATTACTGGCTAAATTATGATGCATTAAAAGCTGACATTCCAATCATAGGAATTAAAAGCAATGATGCTCTGCGTAGAAGATTGAAAAAGCTTGAAGAATCTGGGGTATTGGACTTTTACCTTAAAAAAGAAGGTGGAAGCTATTCTTTCTATACACTTGGAAGCAGATATTCATCATTGATTTGCAATGAAGAACACCCTACTCAAAAGTCGGACGGTCCTACCCAAAAGTCGGACGGTCCTACCCAAAAGTCGGACGGGGTCCTACCCAAAAGTAGGAGGGGTCCTACCCAAAAGTCGGACCAAAAGATCCATCTACTAGAAGACCCATCTACTAGAAATATATCTTGTTGTAGTAGTAAAGGGGAGGCCACCATACAATCAGTATTACATCATTTCGAAAAATGTGGATTTGGATTATTAAGTTCCAACCTTATCGAAAAGATTGTAGCGGATATTGATCTATATGGATCTGAATGGGTAATGGAAGCCGCAACAATATCGGATGAAAAGGGAAAACACAGATATGACTATATAAAGGCAATCCTTGAAAACTGGAAGAAAGACGGGAAAGGGGCAAAAAAGAATGTCGATAGAGACGTTGGGAGTAATAATGAACCAAGTGCATCAGAACTTTGTGATTTCTCAGGGTACGGTGCGCAGGGAGGTTAAGTACAATTGTGACATTTGCCAGGATACAACGTGGGTATTAGATGAAACCGGCACCCTTGGTAGAAGATGTGAATGTTACAAAAAAGAGATAGCGGAAAGGCTGTGGAAAAAATTTGGCATTAAGTCTGCGGATGTTAAAAAAATAAATGACTATGAGGGATATGACAATATAACGAAGTCCTTAAAAGAAAAGGCTATAGGATATGTGAGTGACTTTGATAGCATTATAAGCCTTAGAGAAAATGGATTTGGCATTTTCGGACAACCTGGGTCAGGTAAAAGCCATATTGTTATTGCTATAGGTGCAGCATTATTAAACAGAAAAATGAAGCCGGTTGAAGTAGTTTATATGCCTTATCTTGAAGTTATGAGGGAACTTAAAGCCAATGTCAACGATGATGAATATTACTTAAAGCTTTCAAGGAGATATCAAAAACCAAAGTTATTGATAATTGATGATCTCTTCAAAGATAAGGTGAATAAGGGAAAGCTGATAGGAGAACTAAAAGATACAGATGTTAAACATATTTATCCAATAATCAATTATAGATACTTGAATAATCTGCCAATGCTGGTTTCAAGTGAATGCACACCTAATATGCTGCTTGATTTGGATGAAGCACTGGCAGGAAGGATACTTGAAAGCTGTGGGAACAATATAACGGTTTTTAAAGGACCTTCATATGATTACAGAATAAAAAAATTCATAAAAAAATAGAGGAGGGCAGAGCATGAACAAAGTGGTTCTAATTGGAAGATTAACTAAGGATCCAGAGTTGAAATTTACTCCTGGAACCGGTACCGCAGTTGCCACCTTTACATTAGCCGTTGACAGAAGATTTTCTAAAGATGGTCAGAAAGAGGCAGATTTTATACCCATAGTTGTTTGGGGCAAGCAGGCAGAGTCTACTGCAAATCATTCTGCTAAAGGGAAATTGATATCAATAGCTGGCAGGATTCAAACAAGGAGCTACGATGCTAAGGACGGCACCAAGCGATATGTTACTGAGGTAGTAGCAGATGAGGTGCAATTTATAGAATGGGCATCAAGTGGACAGACCGCAGTAACATTAAAAAATCAAGAAGAATATAACGAGGTCCCTATTGATGAAGAAGGTGAAATACCATTTTAAATGAGAGTTGTATTTTTAGCAAATGAGAGGACAACCTCGAGAAATGTTATATTCAAAAAAAAAAGCCCTTTGTTAGGAGGCTAATTCGATGTTTTCTTGGCTTTTCTATGTGATGAGGTATTTTTTTCTTGAGTATCAAGTGATTCACATAGACATTCCTCAATAACATCAGGCGTTATTAGTACCGATTTTTCATTCAAATTTTCACCTTCTTTCATCAAACACTTTTATTATATGCCTATGATATTACATATATGAATTAAGAGTGAGTTAAAAATAAAAAGTTTAAGTAAAAAACTGGAGTAATTCTAGATAAAATGCACGGCAGTCAGCAATATTAAAACCAGGGAATATAATTACTCCCTGGTTACAAGATAAGTGAATACATGGAGACTTTAAAATTATATTAGGTCAAACCCAATAAATTTGTAAAATCATTACACAATGTAAATCACCTTTCTAAGAATTTATTGTGTGCAGATAAAAAGTTAATATACTGGAAATAATTTATAATAAAAATTTAATCAAAGAAAAATATTGATGAAGGAATTGGAGGGATAAGCATTGATAAACATAGGAGACAAAATAAAAGTCACATGCGGTGATTATGATAGTAAAAGATTTAGTACAACTAGAAAAGTAATCGGTAAAGTGGTTTACATTAATAAAGATTATTTTACTTTATTCGTGGAAAGGTATGGGAAGCCAGCTTATAGAGAATCTTTTCTCTTTAAAGATAAAAATTTGATTATACAGGAGGTAAATCATGGAGTTCTGGATAGAAGAAGTATGCAGGCTGTATAAGGAGGGATGCTCTTTAAATAAAGCTTGTAACTTAGTAAAACAATGGAGGAGTGATTACAAGAAAAGATAGCCTTATAACTCAAATTTGAGGGCTATGGCATGAATTACGGCTAAGTTATACTTTGACTGTATTAGAGTAATAATGTAGTAATACAATGATAAGGAGGAGAAAATGTTAAAAATCAATGAAAAGATAGATTTATCAAAGAAAGTATTGGATATTGACGTTTATAGTCCTATATTTGCAGAAATGTTGGACAACTTAAATGCGGAAATCCAAAGAACAATTAAAAAGGTTTATGATAAAGATTTTGCCAACGGTGAAATATCTTTAAAACTCAGTATTGACATACCTAACGCATTTAAAAATTTTTCCAAGACTAATGAGTTTGGCGAAGTGTTAAATGAAACGTATACTTACAGGGCACCCAAATTTGAACACAAGATAACAACTACTCTTAAAAAGCAATTTAAGCAAGAAGGCACCTATGAAGAAGAAAGAGAAGTTAAGCTGGATGGCGATAGATTTGTTGCGATACCTGTAAAAGTAAAAGATCAGCAAATCAGTATAGATGATATATATTAATTAAATGGGACAGGCTAACCACCTGTCCTTCTACAAAGGAGATGTGACATTGGAGGAATATAGGTTTTGTGAAAAATGTGGTTTAAATCAAAATGTCGAGCGTCACCATATTGTTTTTAAAGGACAAGGAGGCTTGGATTTTCCACTAAATTATAAAAATCTTTGTAAAGAACATCATCATGGGAATTTAGGACCTCATAATAATAGAAAAATCGATTTGGAGTATAAGAGAGAGCTCCAGGCTAAATTAAAAAACAAACTGACTAAAGAGTATTATAACGAAAGTGAACTGGTAAAGTTACTAGAACTTGGTAAGACACAGGCAAAAAAGATATGCAAGAAGTTTCCTCTATATAAAGAAGGTTATAAAAAAGAAGACATAATACGCAGAATAATGGGAGGACGGATATATGAACTGGACTCAGGAAGAATATGAGGAATATTTAAAACGATTAGGGAGGATAAACAAGAGAGGGCCCAAACCTAAAGAGAAAAAGCAGAAATATAACAACAATGGGACTTGGTATGACGGATTATTCTTCCGGAGCCAACTTGAGTGTAAAAGATATTGTCAGCTTAAAATTTTATTTAATGCTGATGAGATAGTAGGATTCATATTGCAACCAGAATTTATTCTGCAGGAAGGCAATGACAAAGAAAAAGCAATTACTTATAAAGCAGATTTCTTAATTTTAAATAGAGATGGTTCTTATGAAGTGGAAGATACTAAAGGATATGAATCAGAGCAATGGAAACGGACATATAAACAATTTAAACTTAGGTACGCAAATATTGAACTTAAAATTTTGAAAGAAGTTTAAATGTAAGTTTGTTTTAAAGTGAGGTGCAGCTATGGAGAACCCGGAAGAGCTATATCTGGAGGATGTAAATAATTTTATTGAGATAACTGAAAGGTTTAAATTTCTACAGGATAACGATTATTCTACAGCATATCAACTTCAAAAGGATGCTTTAGCTCAATATGACAGATGGAGCTAGATACTATTCGAAGCAAGAAGAGCAGAGATGGTAAGGAAAAAGGACCCACCATGGAAGGATAGAGTTGAGGATATGATGAGGATTCTAAATAATGTTTATACTAGTGCCCGGATGATTTGGAATAAGGCAAAAGATGATTTTAAGGAAGGTAAATATTAATTGGATGTACACTAATTTGGGTGATGCCAGTAAAAACTATAAATATGTAATGTATCTGTGTTGTGATGATAAACCTTATGGTATATATATGTATTGGTTTGATGCTAAAAAATGTACTTTTGGTGGAAGCGATAAAATGATTGCCTTTATGGATGTTCCAAAGCCCTATTTGGGTAAAAATAGGTTGAAACTTAATAATTAAATTTGCAATACAAGGAGCAGCATTAAGAGTTAAATATGTTGTGAAGGAGGTAATTTATTGAATTTTAATGAATTTATAAGAAAATCAGATTTAGAGGTGCAAAAATTTATTAAAGTTAAAGATTGTTTTGATTTAGAAAAAGTTTCAGAAAAAGACGATACTGATTTTTTTACCACGATATATTTTGTACGAAGCAATGTTACAAAAAACATATTTATCGTTAGATACTTTTATAATATTGAAGATAATGAATTTGACGAAAGCTATGTAGTATTAAGAGAAGGAGATAGCAAAAAATTTGTAGAATTTTTTAATTCATAAATTAGAAATAATATGAATCTAAAGGAGGTTCTAATTTGAACAAAATAGATAGAATTAAAGTGCATGAAAAATACGGTGGACATTGTGCATATTGTGGCAAAGAAATAACTTTATCAGAAATGCAAGTTGACCACATGGAACCAAAGCGAATTGGTGGAGCTGACACATTTGAAAACTATAATCCTGCTTGTAGGAGATGTAATCATTACAAGAGGGGTGGCAATATTGAATACCTAAGAAAAATGCTTAAAACAGCACATGAACGATTAAATAAGGACTATTTGTTCAATGTTGCTTTAGACTATGGAATTGTTGAAGTCAAGGAGTTTGATGGTAAATTCTATTTTGAAAAGTGAAAATAAGGCGAATTAAACAAGAAAGGGTGAATAAATGGAACTTATAACATTAGAAGAAGCAATAAAAAAACCAATGGAGTGTGAAGAATTTCAGTTAAAGAATTGGTTAAACATGCTTTCAGAATATATAAAAAGAGATACTCCTATGAAGATTGAAAAAGGAGTATTAAGTGGTAAAATGGTTTGTCCTAATTGTCAGAAGCTAATGGCTTTGAGAGCTGAAAATTATTGTGATAAATGTGGTCAAAAATTAACTAAGTAATTTATCTTTCAAGAATAAAGGATGCAAAGTGAAAAGCCAGAAGAATACAGCTTCTGGCAAACAATGGAGGATAAAAAATGTTTTATAAATTAACAATATTATTTTTCATCTTTTGGCATTCTAATACTATTCACTTTAGCACCCAGATATGTTTCACCTGGATCATCAGCTAAACTTGCTTCATTTTTTATAGTTATGCGTTTCGAGAGTTTTTCAGGTTTATCAATGTCTAGTGACTTAGAAAATTTTTTTTCGTCCATGATATTTATCACCTCCTCTATAATATTTTGTGTAAAAGATAGCTTAATATACTTTTATATTGATATAGATTACAAAGAAATTACAAAAGTGAAAAGCCAGAAGGTCTATTCTTCTGGCTAAATCAAATAGAAACAATAGCAATTCTAGGAACAGCTACATTGATAGTTTATTCAATTTATAAATTAATATACAAAAATTGAAGAAAATGTTAAGGGGGATACTATGTTAAATGAATATTTGTATTTAAAGAATGGTGCTGAGAGAAAATATATTGTTATAAAAATTGATGATTTAATCAAATATGTAAAAGCACCAGTTAAGTTAGCGTTGCTGGATAATGACCTCAAAGATATTCAGATGGGTAGAAAATCTGAGGGCAAAGAACCTATACCGGAATATCTAGTAATTAATACTGATGAACCATATGCAGGCTTAGTTTATAAGATAATTTTGAATAAAGTAACTACTGATGATATTCCAGAAGACCTAAAAGAAAAACTTCTGAAAGAATGTGCAGAGGATTTAATGGAAGAATTTCAACAAATACAACGGTTTGAAGGCAAAATAACAATGAAAGATGCTGCCGATATATTGCAAATAGGGGAGGAATAACATTGGGTGATTGTAAAAACTGCAGATATAAAACATGGAGTTGGTTATCCGCAAAATGTTCAACAGGGGCGTATCAAATGCTATATAGCAAAAGATGTTTTCAATGGAAAAAGGAATTTTGGTGGCAAAAGTTGTTACAAAAGTTATTCCATTGATACGTATTCCAATTAGAAAGCGAAAGATAGGAGGGAGATACATGAAAGTTTTATCACTTATACAACCTTGGGCTTCTCTGATTGCCTTGGGAGAAAAGAAAATAGAAACTCGAAGTTGGAAAACTGACTATAGAGGACCATTACTTATACATGCTGGGAAGAAAATAGACGATGATATATGTCGGCAATATCCATTTACAGATATATTGGCAGAATACGATTTATTATTCAAGGATCAGATGCCCACCGGAGTAATCATAGCAAAGTGCAATCTGGTGGATTGTTTAAAAATAGAAAATCCAGTTTATAAAGATGGGTTGTTTAGACCCAAATTAGAAAATGGACAACTTGTGGATCTTCATAATGAATATTTATTTGGTGATTACACACCTGGAAGATATGCATGGCTGCTTGAAAATGCTGAGCAACTAGATAACCCCATACCAGCAAAGGGTAAATTAAGGCTATGGGAATATCAAATAGAGTGATAAAACATGACACTCCAGATAGTTAAGGTAATCCCATATAAAACATTCAAGCAGCGAATAAGAATTGTTAAGCAACATATAGGAAAGGCAAGAATAGAAGTTTGTGACAGATATATTATTGTTGTGAAATTTGAGGAGGAATTACAGTGAAGGAAGATATTTTGGGGATATTAGCTGTATTGACTATAATACTATCTTGTTTCTTCAGTAGTAAGAATCAAAAAGAAGAAAATACGATTCACATATGTAATTACAATGATTCTCCTAAGTGTTACGAAAAATGTTGCAATTACTGTGAAATAAAATCTGAATGTGACTGCTGCTGTGGTGGAGAGTGCTCCAAATGTGGAGGATATATAAATAAAAAAACAGATTAAGACACTAAGGAGGTTCAAGTACAGTTATGATAACTAATTATGAAAAAGAGCAAACCATACTTGAATGGCTACGTGAATATGAAGCTTATAAGGCTGGAATAGAGAATTTAAAGAATATCATTGGAGACATTGCAGAAGAAGGAATGGGTATTAATTATGATAAGGATCCTTCAGGGCCTACAAACAAGTTTAATAGCATTGTTGAAAATGCAGTGAGTAAGATAGACAAACTTAATATAGAACATAGAATTAAAGCTATGACTAATAAAGTAAATTACATTGAAAGTGCAATTAGTGTTTTAAATGATATTGAGAATGCAGTTGTCAGAAATAGATGCATCAAAGGATTATATTACTATGAATTTTGCTATAAGATTGGAGCCAGTGAGAGAACAGCTAAAAGAATAAAAAAAGAAGCGCTTAAGAAAATGGTTATCGTTATTTTTGGTAAAGAATAACTTGGCACTATTTTGGCACGTTTTTATTAAAAATATGTGCTAAAGTAGTATTATGAATGTTTTAAAGACTTCATACAATATCGTAGAATTGTTATAATTTTAAACCCCTTTTTGTAAAACCCTCTAAAAGGAACACTTGGTTTAATCCAGGTGTTCTATTGTTTTGGTGTGAGTGGCGGTGTGAAATATTAACCTACACTAAAATAAAAGGAAGTGGTACAAATGTTAAAACCACCTATTAGTAGAATGGGAGGAAAGTCAAAACTAAGAAAAATCATTATTGAGATGATTCCAGATCATCAGTGTTACGTAGAACTTTTCTTTGGAGCCGGTTGGGTTTACTTCGGGAAGGAACCCTCTAAGACTGAAGTAATAAATGATATTGATAAAGAACTGATTAATTTATTCAGAATGATAAAATACCATTCTCCTGAAATAGAGCGCATGCTTGATTATGAATTTTCTGGAAGGGATATCTTTGAAGAATACAAACATGTTTCAGTGGAGTATTTAACAGAAATTCATAGAGCAGTAAGGTTTTTATATTTAATATCACAGAGCTTTGCCAGTAAAGGAAAAGACTATGGATATGGAACAACTGGAAAGCCAGCCCCTCAGATATTCTATAAGAATAAGCTGGAAGAAATAAAGGGCAGGCTTAGAAACACATATGTAGAAAATCTAAGCTTTGAAAGAGTAATTGAGAAGTATGATAGGCAGTATACTTTTTTCTTTTGTGATCCGCCATATTATGATTTAACTGGATATGGGAATGTGTTTGGAGAAAAAGAACACTTGCTGCTTAGAGATAAATTAATAAATCTCAAAGGCAAGTTTCTGCTTACAATAAATGATCATCCACAGGTTAAAGAGTGGTATCTGGATTATAAAATTAGAGAGGTAGAAGTAAACTATTCTGTTTCACGTGAGCAGAGTGCTAGGGGAAAATATAAAGAGTTGATAATCACAAATTATTAATTTTAATTTCATATAATCATGACATTATTAGGGCTTATTACATAAATATAGCAAAGAATATATTTAATATAATATAAAACTCCCTTTTTTATTATATGTACAACTAATCAATATAAAATAAGCACTTGGTGTCATTTAACCGGGTGCTTATTTTTATGCCTATTATTAATTGTTTGTATATAAAAAGGAATTAAGTATGTAAGTATCATACATATTGAAAAATCAATGGTTTAATGTATATTACTAATTGAGTGATAAACATAAAGGTTAAATACCTAGGTCAAGCTATTACATGTTAATAATGTACAAAAATGCACATTAACGTTGCAATAACATGAGTTAAAGCATATAAAGCAAAAATACTGTGTCTTAAATAAGACTCAGTATTTTTGCTTTATTATTAATTATTTTTATATCCTTTAGATGAGATATAGCTATAGTAGCTATATTCATCTAAAGGTCAATTTCCTCTAAAATTTTTTGCCTTTATACTTATAAGAGCAACTCTTTTTACCAATCTTAAAATTAATGGTAAGGCTGCTATAATTAATAAGACAAAGTATAAAATAGAGAATTATGACCTGAATTTTGTAACTCAGGTAATTCATAATATATTCTTTAAAATTGTTTTATTATATCACAACCATATTATAACCGAAAATTATAATTTTATTCAAATGTAAATAATGCAAAGTTGGGGTAATTTATATGGCAATAGAACTAAAAAGGGCTCTTTTTTCATGAAAACAAAACGACGAATAGCTGAGGTGGTGATATGGCAAGGGTTCCAAATGAGAAGGTAAATGAGGCTCATGAATTATATAAAAAAGGGCTAAAACTTGTTGAAATTGCAAAGCAATTAAATATTCCTGATGGGACTATCCGTAGATGGAAAAAAACATATAGTTGGAATAGCGAACGTTCGGATAAAAATAGCGAACGTTCGGAAAGAAAAAAAGGCGGTCAACCTGGTAATAAAAATGCAACTGGACCTCCTGGAAATAAGAACTCTGAAACACATGGATTTTTTTCAAAATATCTTCCAGTCGATACACTTGAGGTCCTACTGGAGATAGAGAAAAAGAATCCATTAGATATTCTATGGGAAAACATTTATATACAGTATGCAGCTATTATAAGATCTCAAAGTATAATGCATGTAGAGTCTAAGGATGAAATGATTAAAGAACTTAAGAGGTCTAAAGTTAAGACAAAGGGTAGAAGCACCGAAAAGGCTTCAACTAATGAATCTGAGGAAGAATATGAATATGAATTTCAGTTTGCTTGGGATAGGCAGGCCACATTCTTGCAAGCACAGTCCAGAGCAATGAAAACCCTTGAAGGTATGATTAAACAATATGATGAACTCCTTAAATCAGAACTTGCAACTGAAGAGCAGAAACTGAGAATTCAAAAACTCAAAAAAGATATTGCGAAAGATGATAACAAGGATAAACCTATTGAAATTATAATAAAACGAAAGGGTGAGGATTAATGCCTATAGAAAAAGAGGTTAATCCACACTTTGAAGATTTTATATTTAACTGGGCATTTAAGTTTTATTTATTAGTAGGAGGTTATGGATCATCCAAAAGTTATCATATTGCTTTAAAATTAGTACTTAAGCTTTTAGAAGAAAAACGAACTGCTTTAGTAGTGAGAGAAGTATATGATACTATCAGGGATTCATGCTTTTCTCTTTTTGAAGAGATAATTACAGAAATGGGCCTCGATGATAGGATAAAATGCATTACGTCTCCTATGCAAATAAGGTTTCCTAATGGCAGCAAAATCATTTTCAAAGGTATGGATAAGCCAGTTAAACTGAAATCTATAAACAATGTTTCAATTATCTGGGTTGAAGAATGTTCAGAGGTTAAGTATGCAGGCTTTAAAGAATTACTTGGTAGATTAAGACATCCTTTTCTATCCTTGCATATGATTCTATCAACAAACCCAGTCTCAAAAGCTAATTGGAGTTATAGACATTTTTTCATGGACAATAAAATACAGAGGTATATCCTTAATGACGTAGATTTATATAAAAATAGAATAGTTATAAAGAACAACACTTATTATCATCACTCCTTAGCTGATGATAATTTGTTTTTACCGCCTAGTTACATTGAGCAACTTCAAGATATGGAATCATATGATCCTGACTTATACAGAATAGCAAGAAAAGGCGAATTTGGAACAAACGGAACAAAGGTCTTACCTCAATTTGAAGAATGGTCACATTATGAAGTATTAGAAGCAATTAGAGCAACAAAAAAACCAATAAGAAGAGTAGGATTTGACTTTGGATTTGAAAAATCATTCAATGCATTACTTAGGCTCGCCATAGATGATGAAAATAAAATCCTTTATATTTATTGGGAATATTACAAAAATAAAATGACAGATGATAAAACTGCTATAGAAATTGAAGAGTTTATAAATTCTCAAGAGCATATAAGAGCTGACAGTGCAGAACCTAAAACTATTAAATATTACAGACAACAAGGATTTAATATAACCGGTGCTAAAAAATTTTCAGGGTCAAGGTTGCAGAATACTAAAAAAGTTAAAAGATTCAAGAAAATAATTTGTTCATCTAATTGTAGAAATGCAGTGGAAGAGTTATCTGAACTAACATATGCAATAGATAAAGATGGTGAAATTATAGAAGATCAATTCAATATAGATCCACATACCTTCTCGGCAATATGGTATGCACTAGATGGATATGAAGTTGCTGACTTGAAAGAACAAAAATACAAAGATGAAGTATATAACAAAGGTAAAGGTGTTATTAAAAACAATCCTAATTCATATAGGAAAGGAGGAGTAATATTCTAATGTCAGATGTAAGAGATACTTTGCTTGGACTTCCTGATATAGAGAAAAAAGAACGAAAAAAGGTAATGGCAGATTACTTTTTTTATAGAGGTAAATGCATAGATCCTAAATTAGCTAAAATAGATAAATTATTTATGGGTCAGAGCTGGGAGATAAATGACAATGTAGACTATGTACCAACGCAGGACATAAGAAATAAAGTTAAGCCACTGCTAAAAAAACAGGCCAGGTTTATGTTTGGTAAAGAACCGGATGTAGTCCTTAAACCGGATGATATAAAAAATAAAGATTCCAGTGATGCACTTAGGATGTTCATTGATAATGTATTTGAACAAAATCAATTTTGGAAGAATACAAGGAAAGCGTTCTTAATGAGCACTATAAAGAAAAGAGTTCTATTAAGGGTTGAAGCCAATCCGAGTATTCCGATTAAAATTAAGTATGAGAATATAGAAGATTTTTATTATAAAGAGAAAAATGGAACTCTTTTAGAAGTAATATTCTTTGAAGAGGATGAAAGAAATGCATTCAAAGACAATGATGGAGATAAAATATATTATGTCCACATTTATTATTATGATAAAGAAAATGAAAATGCCGAAACACAGGCATATTACCGTAAGAAAACCTTCAAAGGAGATAATCTTAATACTCCTCTGGAAGATGTTGCTCAATCCACAGGGTTTTCAAGTATTCCATGTTGGCTGATTATTAATGGCGGTGAGTTGGGAGATGAGTTTGGCGAAAGTGACGTAGATGAATTAAGGGAGTCTCAAAGTCAATATAACCATAAGAATTCAGACTATGCAGATGCCTTGAAATTTCAGATGTTTGGGTCAGAGGGTGTAGTAGATGGTAACCCTGAAGATGTAAATAAACTCACAATAGCACCGAATGCAGTACATGCCATAAGAACCGATGCTACAGCTGCTGAAAATGGTAATCAAGCAACAATACAAAGGCTGGAATATAACTTTGGTAGTGCTGATGCTGCAAATTCATACTTGGACAGAATAGATAAAGATATGAGAGATTCACTTGATATGCCGACTATTAAGGATCTAACTAATATCCCTAGTGCTAAAGCCATGAAGTATCTTTACAATGATTTAATAACAAGATGTGAAGAAAAGTGGAGTGATTGGGGGCCGGTTTTTAAAGACTTAATTGAATTTATAATTCAAGCAGCTCAATACAGTTATAAAGGCATTTTTAAAAGTGAATGGCTAAATCTAAATTATACTTTATTGTTTAAGCATAACTATCCATTGCCCTCTGATGAAGAAGATAAAAAGAGGTTGGCAATAGAAGAAGTTGCTGCTAACGTTAGGAGTCATACAAACTATATAAAAGAATTTAGTGACGAAGAAGATGCTGAAGCACAATTTAAAGAGATAGTAGATGAATTAGTAGTAATTTCAGAAGCTGAAGCAGATTCATTCTCTAAAGCAACAAATACTGAAGGTAACTCAGGCAGCAGTTCCGGTGGTGGTGGTGAATAGTGAATGAATACCAAAGGCGAGTATTAGAAGGTAGAAAGAAGTTTTTAAAGCTGCAGCAACGACAGGAAAAAGAATTGCTTAGAATATATAAGCAAGCAGCTAAGCAGGTAACATATGAGCTTTCTAAAAGCAAGAATGGAACATTAAACCAAAGATATTTAAGTATTCTTAATAAGTCAATCAAATCTTATGTTAAGGAGCTCAATGCAAACCTTAGTAAATCAATTGCAGAAGAAACAGCTCAAAGTTCCAATATAGCAGCACAAACGCAATTAAGCTTTTTTAATCTGCTTTGTTTTTCTGATAAAATAAGCTCAGGTATTGAAAATGGTTATAGAAATCTTAGTTCAGATGTAGTTAAGACATTAATAAACGGTAATTATTATGCAGATGGCAAAAGCTTAAGCCAGCGTATATGGACCTTGATCAAAAAGAATGCAATGGATATAGACCAAATAATAAAAGTAAATGTGGCAAAAGGAGCAAATGCAGGCAAATTAGCAAAAGAATTAAATAACTATATAGATCCTGAAAATAGAATGACTACTAAAACAAGAGTGCCCGGAATTAACAAGAACATATCTTACCAGGCTCAGAGATTGGCTAGATCATCACTTACTCATGCGAGCAATGAAACATTTATTCAAGGTTCTAAGAGGAATCCATTTTGCATTGGGTTAAAGTGGAATTTATCATCAAGTCATTATGGAAGACAAGTAAAGCGTTGGGGTCCAGATGAATGTGATGATTATTCAGGAAAAGTATATGAGCCTGATGATTATCCAGTGGCACATCCAAACTGTTTATGCTATCCAACGCAGGATGTAAAAAATCCAGATGAAGCTAGAAAAGAATTAATTGACTGGGTAAACGGCAAAGATAACCCAAATCTAGATAAGTGGATGAATGACTATGGTGGGGAATTCGGAATTACCTCTAATAAATTTGATGAATTAGTAGATACAAATCTTGGGAATAATGGTATAATAAAAGATATACAAGTAGGTAAAAGTCTAGGAGCAAAAGCAAAAAATCAAAATGTATTATTACCAAGTGGTGAGTTTGTTAAACTTGCGGAGGGTACTAAGATAACAAATGTCAAGGTTATTGCTGGGAAGGGCAAACAAAGGCAAATAGACATAGAAGACATTCTTGTTGATAAATATGGTGGTGATTATGGCAATTGGCAGAAAGCTAAGGGATTTGGATATGTTGATTATGAAGGAGAAATATTAAAAGCTGAATTGCATTGGTACCAAGAATCTAAAGCTGGAATAGTAGAAGTAAAGGTTAAACCACAAAAGGATGGAGGTGTATTCATTTATGAAGATTAAATATATAGGCAATAAAGATGTTATTAGTTTAAAACATAATAAGATTTATGAAGCAAGACTCCTTGAAAAAGGATGGTTTGGAGTTGTAGATGAGAGCAAAGAGGAATACGCATATCCACCTACTTTGTTTGAAGTGGTAGAATATTAGGCACTTACTGGAATTTAAATAGTAGGTGCTTTTTAATTGGAGGGTTATATGAAAATTAAATGTGATGATTGCGAAACTATCTTTGAATTGAATAACGATTTTAAGGCTCAATATCTGGAAAAAGGTATTGTACGAACTTACTTCATATGCCCCAATTGCGGTAAGGAATATACAGCTTATTATACCAATAAAAAGGTTAGAGATAACCAGGAGAAAATAAGAGAGCTTAGTGAAAAAGTTAAGAAGCTGCCTGGTAAAAAGGCTTTGAATATAAGCTACCAAATTGAGGAGCTTACAAAATCAAATAAATTAATCATGGGTAAAATCAGAAAGGAGCTTGAGGGTGGGCAAGACAGACCAATATGACAAATTGGAAGATTCTATTGCGGAGTTGCTAGTTCAGATTGAAAAAGGTAATTACAAAGACAACCTGGGACATGAACTTAAAAACAATAAAGCGTATATTGATATCAAAAAATTAATTGAGACATAGAGATATGTCTTTTTATTATGCTTGAAAAAGGAGGGCTATATGAATATACCTAAAAAAATAAGAATAGGCAGCATGGACTATGAAATTATTTATTGTGAATCACCTTTAATAGTAGACAATAAAGTATGTTTTGGTAGTATGGATTATGATAAAAAGACAATTAAAATAGCCAAAGGAATGCAAAATATTCAAGGTGAGGAAGAAACTTTTCTACATGAGATTTTCCATGCGGTATGTGCAGAACGGAACTTTACGTATGCAGCAAATGATGATGAAACTATTACAGAAGAATTAGCAAGAGGATGGCACCAAGTTATAAGAGATAATCAAGAGTTGTTTCTTCCATGTTCTTTTAACATATGCGAAACACTGAAGAATGACGATGGAAAGGGCATAGATACAATTAGTAAGTCTTAGAAATAAGGCTTTTTATTTTACCTTAAAATCGTCTTTTTAAGCTTTAATTGCAGACGTAAAAGAATAAAGAAGCAACTCTATTCCGTGGTCGACACCCACGTAAAAAAGCGTAACTAGAGGAATTAAGGAGGAATTTTTATTATGCCAAAATTAAATGAAATTATTGGTGAAGAGGCTTTTAAAGCTCTTCCGGAGGAAACAAGAAATAAGTATAAGGAAACTGATTTTGTAAATAGTGTTGAGTATGTCCCTAAAGATAGATTCACCCAAGTAAATGATTCCATGAATGAGTATAAAAAGCAGGTAGGGGATAGAGACAAGCAGCTAATAGATCTGCAGGGAAAAGTTAAAGACAACGAAGCTCTTGTAAAAGAAATCGAAACTCTCAAAACTACTAATTCAACTACTGCAGCAGATTATGAAAAGAAGCTTGAGACATTAAGGTTTGAAACAATCATTAATAATGCCTTAAAGGATAGTAAAGCAAAGGATATCAATTTAATTAAGGCTTTGCTAGACAATAATAAACTCAAAATTAATGGTGAGGAAGTTATAGGGCTTAAAGACCAATTAGAGACTATTAAGAAGGACAAAGATTACTTATTTGAAAAGGAAGTTCCAGGTACTGGCACGTTTAATACTGGCGGAGCTAGTGGAGGAAAAGAGACAGATCCTGAAAACTTTGCTACTCAGTTAGGCAAAGCAAAGGCAGAACAAATAAAAACTAAAGGTATTACTGATTTTATTAAATAGGAGGTAATGATTTATGAGACAATCTAGCTATTCAATAGGTACAAGCCAAAAGGACATCAGGGCATTAGCAGGGGAACATTATGTAAATGTAAATATTAAAGCAACCAAATCTGATTTAACCGGAGCCTTAGTTAATGGGATTTTGGAAGCAGGCAATTTAATTACTGCAGATGGTAAAGTTGCAACAACTACTGGTACAGTTGAGGGAACGCCTGCATCTACTACTGCATATGGTGTGCTGTTCGTTGACGTTGATTTTAACAATTCAAAAGGTACTGAAATATTACCAGTGTGTATTCATGGCTTTTTAAAAGAGTCTGCTGTTAAATTTTCTGCCGATACAGTAGTTGACGGAAAGAAAGCAGAAAAAGCAGCATTAAATATGATTAAATTTTTATAATTAAGGAGGAAGACATATGGAATTAAAAGATTTTATAAACTCAGCCAATATAGCATTATACATGAAGGAATTACCTCAAGAAGCCACTATAGATAAAGTTTTATTCCCTATGAAAAAACAAATGGGAACCGAAATAGAACTTGCTAAGGGTGCTAAAAAGAAAGCAGTAGCATTAAGAATGTCACAATTAGATACTGCTGCTAAAGTAAGAGCATTAAGTGCAACTTTAAGCGTTGAAAAGAGAGAATTACCTTTCTTCAAAGAAGCAATGGGCATTAATGAAACAACAAGAAGAGATTTAGTTAATGCTGCTAATTCAAATAACCAGAACTTCGTTGAAGCATTAGCTAAACAAGTTTTTGAGAACTATGAGAACTTAATTGAAGGTGCAAATATTCAAGCAAAGAGAATGAGAACATCTTTGATTCAAGATGGTGAAATAAACATTGTTACTGTTGATGGGGATATTGTTGTAGATTATGGCGTTCCTAATGATCACAAAGAAGTAATAGTAAGTGCAGGCGATATGTGGAATGATCCAGCTGCAGATATCGTAGGAGATACTAAGCGATATCAAAAGGCTATTACTGATGACCATTATACAAAACCAACTATAATGTTGTTAACTGAAGCTACTTTTGATGCAACATACTTAGTAAACACCGCAATAATTAACCATTTAAAAGGCGGTGAAAGCACTAAAAATATGATTTTATCCCAAGCAGATTTTATAAATTTTGCTAAGGATAGATTAGGGATATCAGTTGTATTCTTGGAAGAAGCTACTTATATTCCAGCAGAAGGCGCAAGTGATCAACCATACTACGAAAATGGCAAGATTACTCTTATGAGTGGGACAACATTGGGCAATACAGTGTATGGAGCTACCCCTGAAGAATGGGATAAGCTTTATGGCGGTGGGAAATTAGATACTTCATTGGTTAATAATGCTATCGCAGTAACTTCTATGGTTAAAGAAGACCCAGTTTCATTAGATGTAAAAGTATCACAAATGGTACTTCCAAGCTTTGATAGAGCAGATGAATGCTTCTTTGCTACTGTTTACACTGTATAAAATTTAGAGAGGGTTCACAGCCTTCTCTTTTTATTTTCAATAGAAAGGAATGATATTAATGGCTAAAGATAAACAAAATGAAATTATAGAAGAGAGATCAGTAAAGGTAAAGGCTAAAGTAAATTTGAAATATGATAAAGATGTTATTAAAACTGGAAAAGAATTTCTAGTCAGAGACTCAGATGTTAAAGCAATAAAAGATTATGTTGAAGTATTGGAAAGACCAGAGCCAAAAACGGAGTAGGTGATCTAATTGGAAAACTTAGTTCTATTAAAATTTAACTTACAGGAGAGTCAGTATCCTTATTTTTCTGATTCAGATCTCAGTATTCTATTAGAATCAAATGATAATGATGTAAAAAAGGCTAGTTACAAAGGATGCTTAATGAAAGCCCAAGCTGATGACAGTATAGATATTGGACCATTAAAGACAGAATCCAATAGAGATTATTGGTTAACTCTGGCTAATAGTTACAGGAGTTCCGGATACAATACCACAATGAAAAGGGCTGATGAATTATGATAAATGTAGCTAGAATAAAGCAGAAGGTGAAAAGAGCAATAGCATTGAAACCTACGCATATTATTTTGATGAGAGAAGTTAAGACTGGCAATGGCATGAGGGGAAGTAAAGAAACTCCTGATATTGTTGCAGAGCTTGATTGCTTCATTAATGACTCTAAACATTCTGTATGGCAACCTCAAGTAGCCGAATCCGGGACCATACAAAGAATTAGAGCATTAACTTTATTAGCAGTTTGTGAAGGCTTTGAGATAAAGAAGGATGATTATTTTATAGCCAATGGATTAAAGTATAAGGTTACTTATCCGGGAATGATTATATCAGATGTTTATAATTCTGACTTGGAGGTGGTTTAATGGCTGATGGATGTAAGATTGAGATGAATGGTTTAGATACTGTAATGAAAAATCTTAAAGAGTTTGCTCCAAGGTTAAAAGCAACTCTTCTATTAGATGCACAAAACATTGCAACAGAAATGGAAAGATGGGCTAAGGAAAATGCGCAATGGACTGATCAAACTGCACATGCTAGATTATTTTTAAATTCTAAAGTTAGATGGATTAACACAAATACATTAATGGTTTCATTAAGCCATACAGTAGAATATGGAATATATTTGGAGCTGGCCAACGAAGGTAAGTATGCAATATTGGAAAGAGCTATTCAGGAGTTTGCCCCAAAGTTTATTGAGGGTTGGAAGGAAGCAATTCAAGAAACAAAGGTGATATAATGGACAGAAAACAGATATTTGATATATTAGATCCTGTTTATCCATGTTATGCCATCGGGGAGCATGCAAGAGAATGTGAAGATCCTTATGTGGTATTGAAATTTGATAGTCAGTTACAAAGCGTGAATAATGCCAAATGTGGATGGCAATTAGTTCACGTTTTTTTATATGCTCCTCTTAATGATGTAACTGTTCTTGATGATATGTTACTTAAGGTCCAAGCAGCTCTAAAAACAGTTTTGGAATTTACCGGGGAAATTACTCCTGAAATAGTTGACGATACTGTAAAGGCTTATACAAGAAGATTAAAATATAAAATACCTAAGGAGGTAATATAATGGCAGATATATTATATAATGTTAAAAAAGTTGTAATAACTGAACTTGACTCATTAACGGGCCTTGTTAAGAGTGGCGCAATTCCGGTAAATATCAAGACTGCTGAACAAATCGAAGTTACCCCAGTAGAATCTAAGGGTGATGAGAAAGTTCACAGAGATGATGATACCATTTTGGCAATAGCTAGAACACCTGACTTGTTATATGGTTATAGTTTGAAATTAACAGATAACACCTTTAATCCCCTTGCAGCAAGTTTAATAGAAGGTTGTTCACTTAGATACAGCGGACAGGATATTGTAGGGTATGATGCTCCAATGCTAGCAGATGGAGACACCAAGAAGCCTTTCAAAATGGATGTTTATGTGGCTAATTATCAGGGCGACAATATTAAGAACTACATCAAGCTTACCTTTAATAAATGTAAAGGTAAAGCTTCTAAAGCAACATTTAAGAAAGATTTTTATGCTCCAGAATTGGAGATAGAAGCCAGAGAGAACACAAAGGCAGGAAAGACTTCAAAATCAGTAGATTATGTTGATACATTGCCTATAGATGATACTACTCCACCAACACTGACCATGGTTTCCACTGGAACAATAGCTAAACCAGCATCAGTAATTGCAAAGTCAAATGAAGCTGGTGCATTATATATGGTTTCTTCAGGAGCTGTGGTAACAAGTGTTATTCAGCTTAATACTTTAGTGGGTTGTGGATTAGGTTCAGTTGTAAGTGTTTCTGCTACAGATACAAATACTAATATTCCTACAACATCACTAACTGCTGGAATTTACAAAGTATATGCTGTAGATATTGCTGGCAATATCTCAACGGGTGCAAGCATAACAATATCATAATAAAATAATTTTTATAAAGGGATTTGCAGGATAATTACCTGCCCTCCTATTCCAAGGCATTGTCTTTTAGTGGACAGTGCCTTTTATATTATCAAAAATTTAATGGGAGGAATTTAAATGAAAAAAATAATGGATTTAGGAATAATAACAAAGTCAGAAAAGGTATTAGTAAGCAGTAGAATTGTTGCTGAAAAATTTGATAAGAGACATACTCATATATTAAGGGACATAGAAAATATAACTTCAAGCAACTCGACCCAAAATTGGGTTCAGTACTTTATTCAAGGCGAATATAAAGATGATAGCGGGAAAGGTAATAAAGAATATCTTTTGACCAGAGATGGATTCTCCTTGCTTGTAATGGGATTTACAGGTAAAAGGGCTTTGGAATGGAAGTTAAAATACATTGAAGCTTTTAATAATATGGAGGGTTTCATTCGAGAGAAGCAATCTACGGAATGGAAAGAAACAAGGATAAAAGGTAAATTAACAAGAAGGAATGAAACAGATATAATTCTAAACAAATTAATCCCATTGGCTGAACTCCAAGGTAGTAAGAATGCAGGTAAACTTTATATGACCTATAGTAAGCTTGTAAATGAATGTGTTGGTATCCCAGCCAATAGTAGAGAAAAAGCAACCAGAAGGGTACTGGATATTATTTATAACATTGAAAACCTTATTGAACATGTTATAGAGGAAGAATCAGATAAAGGTACTTATTACAAAGACATTTATCAGATATGTAAAGGTAAATGCAAATTGTTAGTTGAACTAAGCTACTTACCAGAAAATAAGCTTATAGCTTAATTTTAATTATAAAAAGGAGAAATTTATATGGCAATAACAAGTTTAGATAAAATAAAAGAAAAAGCAGTAATCGAAGTTACTTTACCAGGTTGGGACAGTGAGCCCTTTGTGTGCAAACTAAAGAGAATCAATTTAATGGATGCAATGGCAAAAGGAATGATACCTAATCCTTTGATGGGAACTGTAATAGAGTTATTTGAAGGTAAAATTTCTAAAGAAAATATAAAAGATACAGAGGAGAGATATAAAAAATTATATGATGGGTTGTCTTTCTTTTGCCAGGAATCAATGGTGGAGCCAACATATGATGAAGTTGAAGCAATTATACCTTTGACGGATAATCAAAGATTCACTATATATAGATTTGCTACAGATGGCATAATGCCTTTAGCTCCCAGTACTAAAAAGTAATCAGATTTATTCAATTATTAGTATTTCAAAAAGGTTTAGCAAACTTCCATCGGAGATATTAAGAATTCAAGATGAGTATACTGCATATTGCTTTGATGAAGCTGTAAATGAAATTATAGCAAGATTTGAGCATGGCGAAAAGCCGAAGATGGAGAATTTAAATAGGGAAAGTAAACAAGAGAACCCAGGATTGAAGTTATTACTTAAATAGTATTCCATGAATTAATACAACAGTATATAATATACTTGTATTACAATATGTGGGGGTGTTATTTATGAAAAAATATATAGGCATTATAATTATTACAATAATGTTGATTTCTTTGAATGGATGCAGTAACAATAATAAGCAGGCTCAAACTAATAGCCAGACGACCAGTAATAGCGCAACTCAAGAGAAAGATAAAAATGCTACAGCAGAAACCAAAGTAACCCAAGGAGAATTATTTGATAAAGTAAATGCAGTAGTTCCTGTAAAAGAAATTAAAATAATAGAGGATAAAGAAATTGGATTTAAGAATTTAAATATAAGCATAAATGTTTCTAATGGAACTGCTGTAGAGGAGCTTGATTCATACACAAAAGAAGTAGTTAAAATTCAAAGAGGCCTCAATGATTATTTCGCAAATAATAATTATTTAAATATAACATATGTAATGTATGTTGATAATGAAATGAAAAGCGTTTTAACAAACTATAAAAAACAAAATAACCAGTATAATTTGGAAAGTACAACTATAATTGACGAAAAATATAAAAAGGCAGCGCAGGCCTTGAATTAATTACAAGAATCACTTAGGTGGTTCTTTTTTTATGCCATAAATAAGGTGGTGAGATATCATGGCTGTAGATTTAGGAAGTATAAACTCAAGTATGGAACTTCGGTTAGATAAGTTTGAAGCCAGCGTGACAAAGGCACTTCAAGGGTTTTATAAGTTACAAATGGGAACAGTAGATAGTTCAAAACTCATGGATAAGAGTATCTTTACTGCAGTAGAAAACATTAGTAAAGAAATGAGAATTTGGGAGCTAAGCAATGGATCTACCCAAAGCTCAATGTCTAAACTTGAGAGCAAAGCCTCCGGATTGAAAGCTCAAATTGCTTTATTAGATGATGAAATTAAAAAATCAAATACAACAATGGAAGAAATAGAAAATCAATTTGGAAAGAATTCTAAGGAAGTTGATGTATATAAATCCCATCTTTTAGATTTAAAAGTAAAACAAGCAGAGTTAACTTCAGAATTCAAGAAAACCACTACGGAGGCAGTAACTCTAACAGGCAGGATAAAGCTTTTAAGTGAAGAATATGAAAAAAACCGTGAAAAGATGCTTTTTTTGACTAAAACAGGAGAGTCCTTTAAAAGTTTAGGAAGCGAATTAACAATGAAAGTCACAGCTCCTATAGTAGGACTTGGTGTAGCAGCAGCTAAAACATCAATTGACTTTGAAGCTGAAATGAGCAAAGTTAAAGCTATTTCAGGAGCAGTTGGTGATGACTTCACCTTACTTAATAAACAAGCTATTCAATTAGGTGCTGATACAGTATTCAGTGCAAGTGAAGCTGCTGAGGGTATGGAAAATTTAGCATCAGCTGGTTTTAATGTTAATGAAATTTACTCAGCAATGCCTGGAATGTTAAGCTTAGCAGCCAGTGGTGACATAGAGATTGCAGATGCTGCAGATATTGCTTCAAGTGCTTTAAGGGGGTTTGGATTAGAAGCCACCCAAAGTGGACATGTTGCAGACGTATTGGCAAAGGCGGCAGCTGATACAAATGCTCAGGTAACAGATATGGGATATGCGTTGAAGTATGCTGCAGCTCCAGCCCATGCACTAGGTCTATCATTAGAAGAAACTGCAGCAGCAGTTGGAATCATGAGTAATGCTGGAATTAAAGGTGAACAAGCAGGTACCACATTAAGGGGAGCACTTACAAGACTTACAAATCCTTCGGATGATGCTGCAAAAAAGATGGCTCAATTAGGATTTAACGCATTTGATAGTCAAGGTAAGATGAAATCACTTGCAGTTATGATAGGTGAATTGCAGGATAAGACAAAGGGTCTTACTGATCAGCAAAAACAACAAGCTATTGCTGAAATATTTGGTCAAGAGTCTATGTCTGGAATGCTTGTATTAATGGGCCAAGGTAAGGATAAAATCCAAGAACTCACCAATAGTTTTAAAAACAGCAATGGCGCGGCTGAGGATATGGCGAAAATAATGCAGGATAATGTTAAAGGTGCACTTGAGCAAATGAAGGGTTCCGTTGAGACAGCAGGAATTCAACTAGGTAACGCTTTAGCTCCGGCTATAAAAGATGTTGCAGGAGGTATTAAAGATTTAGCTGATGGATTTGCTCAATTAAATCCAGAAACTCAAGCTACAATAGCAAAAGTATTGACATTAACTGCAGTAGCAGGACCAGCAATATTTGCAACAGGTACCTTAGCTGGAAGTTTAGGAAATATAATCTCTGCTGGTAAGGCAATAGGTTCATTATTCGGAACCACAACATTAGCTGCAGAAGCATTGGGAGCCGCAGGCACAGCAGCAGCACCAGGTGTAACAGCTTTTGGAACTGCAATTGCAGGGGCATCCTTCCCAATACTGCCAGTGGTTGCGGGAATAGGTATGTTAACAGCAGCAGGAGTTGCACTAGCGGTAAATTTAAACCAAGATTGTGTGCCAGCAGTAGATCTGTTTGGAGAGCATATAAAAAAAGCTGCAAATGATTCAAGTTACTTAAGTTCAAAAACAGGGGCAGTTGTTAAAGAAGTAGACAAAGATATGACTACAATTTCAGACACAACTAAAAAGGCAATTACAGCATATATAGATCTTGATAAAAAAGCCGGGACATCACTACTGAGTCTAAAAGCTAATAATGCAAAGCTAACTGGTGACATATCTGATGATATGAAGAAAAATATAGTTGAAGATTCAAAAAAAATAGCACAAGACTTAAAAAAGAGTACTGATGCTATGTCTAGTCAAATTATTTCAGGATTGAACAAAAGAGCCAGTGAAGCCGAGGGGACGTTTTCTGAATTCTTTAAAAATGCAAAAGGAATATCTACAAAAGAACAGGCTGATATTCTAAAGAAAACTCAGGACGGTTATAAAAATCAAGAGAAAACTGCCCAGGATGCAAAAGATAAAATTAATGCTATATATCAAAAGGCAGCTGATGAACATAGGGCTTTAACAAATGATGAACTTAATGATATACAGAAGCTTCAGGAGCAAATGAAGCAACAAGCAATAAACACTCTTACACAATCAGAACTTGAGCAGAAGGCAATTTATGAAGGCATTAAAAATAGTGCAACTACTCTTTCTACTGAACAAGCCTCCGAAGTTGTTAAAAATAGTGCAGCCCAAAGAGATAAGACAATAGCTGCAGCTGAAGATCAGGCTAAAAAGGTTGAAGCTGAGTGGGTATATCAAAGAGATGTAACAAAGTCAATCTCTGAAGATCAAGCTAAAACATTAATAGCTGAAGCTGAAAGGCAAAAGAAGGAAAGTATAGCTAAGGCTAAGGAACAGCACCAGGCTGTAGTTGATGAAGTTGGCAAACAATGTACAGATGTTAGCAAGAAAATAGATGAAAAATCTGGTGAGATAAAAACAGCATGGCAGACCCTAATAGATTGGTTTGACCAACATGTTATACACCCCAAAGTTCAAGTTGATAGTAATTTAAAGGATAATTCAAAAGGCCAATACACAACTGGAGGAGCGGATGATGGATATGCATCCGGTACCGAATCTGCGACAAGAGGCTGGCATCTAGTTGGTGAAAATGGACCTGAGATATTATGGTTTAATGGTGGGGAGACAGTATCTACAGCAAATGAAACTAAATCTATGTTTAATAATGTTTCTTCAGGAGCAGCATATGAATATGGAAGCGACTTTACAAAGGGATATGCAAATGGAATAAACGATAATACAGGCAAAATAACAGAAGCTGCTTCAAATGTTGCTAATAGCATTTACAAGCTTCTTCACTTTAGTGTTCCAGATGAAGGCCCTTTAAGTGATGCGGATACGTATGGCACAGATTTCATGCAGTTAATAGCGGATACAATAGATCAAAACAGCGATAAGCCTGCAGATGCTGTTAAGAAAGTTGCTCAGCTGGTAAGTGATAAAGTGCAGTCTATGAAAGACACTTTAAAAAGTGATGCACAATCACTTAATGCAGAGCTAACTCAGCTTAATAAAGAGGAGGAAGTGGCCTTAAGAGGATTAAAAGGATCTCAGAGAAATGCAGTTAAGGATGAATATGATGCTAAAGAGCAGGCTGTAAAGGATCAGATACAACTTAGGAAAAATCAGGCAGACAAAGAAATAGCTGAGATAAAAAGAATTGGAAATGCCAATAAAGATGAACTTAAAGAAGAAATTGAAGCTAAGAAAGAGTTTGTTCAGAAGGTAGATAATCTTGAGGACAGTTTAAAAGATGCACTTAAGCAAAAATATAAGGAGGCGGAACAGGCTCAGGAGGATGCTTTAAATGAAGAGTTAAATAACCTTGATACTTGGAAAGATGAATCTGAAAAAAGGATTAACTCTGTATATGATACTAAAATTAAAGCGATCGAAGATGCTGCAAATGTTCAAATAGATGCACTCCAAGATGAAATTGATGCATTAGATAATCAGCAGAAATTACAAGACAGAGCTGATCAGGATAAAGAAGAATTGATGAATATAGGGAAGCTTCAGGATGCTATTAAATACGAGCATAATGGCTTTAACAAAGCTGAATTACAAAAGCAATTGGATCAAGCAGAAGCTGATAGAAGTAAAAGATTGGCTGAGTTGGCTATTCAGGATAAAAAAACAGAATTGGAACAGGAAATGACTGATATTAAAAATGCTGCAGAAGCTAAGAAGGATCTTCTAGAAGAACAAAGACAAAATGAACTTAGCAATCTAACAAATATATATAATTCTGAAAAAAATTCATTAAACAAAAGATTAGAAAATGTTAAAAAGTTTTATGAGAAAAAGCTTGGGGATGCCAATATTGAAGCTGAAGCTGAAAAGTTGATTATGGACAATAATCAAAAAGCAATAATAGAATTACTTCACACCTATGAGCCACAATATGAGGCTGCCGGAAAGTCCTTAGGAGAAAGGCTGGCTGCAGGATTTCAGCCTCAATTTGATAAAATTAGTTCCATGATAGATGGTTTAGCAGCTAGATTAAGTGCTTTGAGTGATAGTGCAACAGGCTCAAGTTTCTTGAGCGACATTGGAACTGAGTCAGTAAATTGGTATGCTAGTGGAGCGATATTTAACAGGCCAAGTATAATCGGAGTAGGAGATGATGGGGGAGAAGCAGTAATTCCTATAGCTAAATTAAGCGGAATATTAAGGGATACATTAAAAGACTTAAGCGTAGGTAGTTCAGGAGTAATAAATAGCAACGTTGTCATTAATAGCCCGATAGCAAAATCGCCGGCAGAAGAAAGACGAGCCTATGAGACAATAACTAGAAAATTAGCCTTTAATATGAGGTGATGAAATGCAGAAGCTAATATTTACAAACAATAGGGGTCAGAGTATTGAATTAAATAACTCTGGCCCATTTAAATTGAAAAAGTTTGAACAAGGCAACCCTAAAACTACAATTATTTCTACAAAATCACCTGGTCAAGATGGAAAAACCTATCATGAAACTTTATTAGAAGAGCGCTCTCCTCAAATAGAGGGCATTATTGATGGAGTAGATGATTTAGACTTATTTAATAAAAGAACTTATCTTTATAGTGTGTTTAATCCTAAGATACAAGGTACCTTGACTTATATAAATGATTCAGGAACACACAAAATAGACTGTATTGTTCAAGATGGGCCTGCATTAAAGGACAAAGTAGAATATGTGCAAGAGTTTTTAATTCAACTTTATTGTCCAGATCCATATTATAAAGATCTTCAGGAAACAAAAGAAGAAATAGCTCTATGGGTAGGAAGTTTTGAATTCCCGTTAGAAATAACCGAACCCGGGATTGAGATAGGGCATAGAGTTAGTACATTAATTGTAAATGCTAATAATTCTGGTGACATTGCATGTGGCATGAGAGTTGAATTTACTGCATTAGCAAGTGTCGTTAATCCAAGCATTTTAAAAGTGTATACTCAGGAATTTATAAAAGTTAAAAGGACTTTAGAGTCAGGGGATAAGCTAGTTATAACGACTCACTTTGGTAAAAAATCAGTGGAATTAATTAAAAATGGAGTTTCATTAAATGTATTTAATTATATAGACCTTAACACAACATTCTTGCAGCTTGAAGTGGGAGACAACCTGCTAAGATATGATGCAGAGCAAGGAATAGACAATTTAGAAGTAGCAATATATTATACACCGCAATATGTAGGAGTATAGGAGGTGAAAGGCTTTGGAGAAATCAGGAATTTTTAATAGTGTAAATGGCGATAGAAAATATCTAGCCAGTGATTTTGCAAATTATTTTAATTCCTTTATTGAGAATGGAATATTCCCAAATCCAAGTACAAACCTGCAGGTTATAGCAAATAGTAATATGACTATAACAATTAAAGCAGGAAAGGCATGGATTAATGGATTTATTTATTACAATGACAGTGATTTGATTCTACCTATTGGCGTAGCTGATGGCGTTTTAAAAAGAATTGACAGGATAGCTGTACAGTACAGTTTAGTAAATAGAGAAATAAAATCTGTGGTTAAAAAAGGAGTTTTTTCTAGTAATCCAGTTGCATCAAATTTGCAAAGAGATGCAGATAAATATGAGTTGGGTATTGCAGATATATCCATTGCAGCAGGGGCAGTCAGTATACAACAAATAAATATAAACGATCAAAGATATAATGATAGTTTGTGTGGTATTGTTAACAGCTTAATTAGAGTTGATACAACAACATTATTTGATCAGTTTACAGATGGTTTTAATGCTTGGTTTGATGGAATAAAAGGTCAATTAGGTACAGATGCAGCTGGTAATTTGCAAAACCAAATCAACAGCTTAAACAAAACATATGGGGGCATATCAGCGCCAACAACTATAAAATCAGGGGATTATTGGTATAAGGAGTTGACATAAGATGAACAATGTTTCTATAAGAATAATATCTGCTGATTTTCAATTACTAGGAGAAATTGATGATTATGAAAGCTTACAGTTTATAAGAAGATTCTACGAAATTGGAGAGTTCGAACTTCATATTAATTTAGATAAAAATAATACTGATAAACTTGAGGAAGGTAACTTGATTTTGCTCGGAAACAAATTAAATAAGGTAGGCATTATAATGCATGCTGAAATTGAAGATGATGATAACGGCTCTACAACCTTAATAATTAAGGGACCTACTCTAAAAGGTATTATGTCCAGGAGATTAATAGTTCCTCCAGTGGGATTAGGATATGACAGCCAAACCGGAAGTAAAGAAACAATTCTAAAGACTTTTGTAAATAATAACGTGGTAAACCCTATTGATCCTAAAAGAAAAATACCACAGGTTATTATTGCAGCAGATCAACAAAGAGGTAGCCAAGATGCATGGAGAAGTAAATTCGAAGTTCTTTCGGATAAACTTACAGAAATCGGAGAATATACTCAAATAGGTTGGGATGTTGCTCTTGATATTACTAATAATACATGGGTGTTTGATATTGCTATTGGGAAAAACTTAGTTGCTAGACAAGATATATTGCCTCCGGTTATTTTCAGTACAGAGTTTGACAATATAAAAAATCCGTATTATACCTCGAGTCAATTAGATTGCTATAATGTCGGATATGCTGGTGGACAAGGCGAAGAAGAAAATAGATTAATTCAGCAGATAGGTGAACAGACAGGCTTTGATAGAAGAGAAACTTTTTTAGATTGCAGTCAAGCAACAGATGTTACTGAATTAGTACAGCAAGGGAAACAGCAGTTAGATAAACTTAAGGATATTAGGACATTTGAATTTGAAATAATTCCCAATGGGTCCTTTTTATATGAAGAGGATTATGATTTAGGAGATTACGTAACAGCTCAAGATAAGAAGCGAGGAATTTCTATGGATGCACAGATAATTGAGTTAAAAGAGACATATGAAGTGAATGGATTTACCCTTGAAGCAACATTTGGAACTAACATTCCAACAATAATAGATAAAATTAAACAGGTTTCAAAGAGGATGCCATTAATAGAGCAAACTGGTTCAATTAGTGGCAATATTGATGGAGGTAGTTTTGTTTAGAAGGAGATGGTTTAATTGGCTACACAAACTATACAAATAAAAAGAGGTTTAAAATCCGATCTTCCAATATTAGAAGATGGAGAAATGGGATTTTGTAAGGATACAAAGGAAGTTTTTATCGGTGATGGCACCGTTAATACCCTTGTAAATGAAAATAAATCATATACACATAATCAAATATCTCCTGCATCAGAATGGGCAATAACACATAATCTTGGTAAGTATCCTTCTGTTGATGTAGTAGATAGTGGTGGGAATTTGGTAATAGGAGATGTGGAGTTTATAAACTCGAATAAAATAGTAATTAACTTTAATGCAGCATTTGCCGGAACAGCATATTTAAACTAAAAGGAAGTGAAACATTGAAATATTTAGTTAATCTTGATTTAAACAAGAATGAGCTACAAAATGCAAAAATACAAAATTTGGCCACAGCTCCGGTAAACCCAGGTGAAGGACAAATTTATTATAACTCCGGTGATAAAACTTACTATGGCTGGACTGGAGCACAGTGGAAGGATTTAGGTCAGGTGCTTGATGGAATTGCAATAGTAGCATTAATTAATGCATGTAGTTCGATTATAGATGATGATAATTTAAGTATCAATGTCGCTGATGCTCTTACCAAGAGACATTCACATACTAATTCAGCAATTCTAAGTGCTATAGAAGTTGCTTTCACCAATGCATTAAAAACAAAGCTTGACGGGATTAGTGCTGGAGCAAATAAGACAACCTCTTCCAGTACAAATGGTAACATTAAAATAGATGGTACTGAAGCAGTAGTTTATACGCATCCAGGTAGTGGCACTAACCCACATGGAACTACTAAAACAGATGTTGGATTAGGAAATGCAGACAATAAATCCTCAGCAACAATAAGAGGTGAAATAACAAGTACTAATGTAACCACCGCACTTGGGTTTACACCAATAAAAAACGGAGGAACAATACCGGAAATTAGAGGTGGAAATGATGCAGATAAACCTGCAGCTACAAGTAGTGGACTTGTATATCTAGCCATAGATACTAAAAAAATATGGAAAGATACAGCTTCAGGAGTTTGGACTCAAATGGGAGGTCAAGATACTCCAATAGCTACTAGTACATTGTTGGGATTAATAAAAATAGGCGCTAATCTTTCTGTTTTGGAAGATGGCACATTAAATGCAAATGATAATCCAGCTTCATTCATAATAAAACATGAAAGGTTTACTATAGCAGGAGGGCAGACATCTTTTACACTTACAAAAGGAACTTACAAACCAGGCACACATACAATATTCTGGTTTCTAAATGGAGATAAGCAAGATAGTGATGCACTAATAGAAACCAGCAATACAGTAGTAGGAATACCTTCAGGGCTTCCTGATGGAAACGAAGTAATGTTTGAGTATTTTGAAACTATTAATGCCAATCCATTTCCCAATCATGCTGCAGAGCATTTAAGTTCAGGGGCTGACCCTATTCCAGATGCAACAACCTCACAGAATGGGCTTTTTAGTACTATAGATAAAACTAAGCTTAATAATATAGCAGCAGGTGCTCAGGTAAATCAAAATGCATTTTCTAATGTCAAGGTAGGGTCAACCACAATAGCAGCTGATACCCCAACAGATACAGTAGAATTTGTAGCAGGAACTAATGTTGTTATCACCCCTGATGCAACTAACGATAAAATAACTATTGCTTTAGGAAGTGCAGTTGAAACTACAACAGGAGCACAGACGAAAGCAAATACAGCAGAAACCAACGCTAAAGCATATGCAGATACTAAGGTTGCAGGAATAGTTGATTCGGCTCCAGGTACATTAGATACTCTCAATGAACTTGCTATGGCATTAGGTGATGACCCTAATTTTGCAACAACTATATCAGCTTTAATAGGTACAAAAGAAACCCCTGCAGGAGCACAGACGAAAGCAAATACAGCAGAAACTAATGCTAAAGCATACACTGATACTCATGCAGGAGATGCAATAAAGCATATCACGGCAACAGAAAGAACATCTTGGAATAGTAGAACAAAAAAATACTCTGCAAATATTGGGGATGGAACATCTACAACAATTACTGTAAATCATAATCTAAATACTTTAGACGTTAATATTCTAATAAAGGAAACTTCATCGCCATATAACCAGGTGATAGTAGATACGCAGCCAGTAGATGTAAATAATATAAAACTTTTGTTTGCAGTAGCTCCAAGCTCAGGACAATACAGAGTGGTGGTCACAGGATAGGAGGGAGGAAGATATGTGAAACTATTTGGTTTAGAATTAAAATTTAATGGTTTTGATATTTGGCATAAAGGGAATTTTACACCTCCAACAACATTACCGGCTAATGGTGGCAATGCTGATACAGTAGGTGGCAATTTACCAAGTGCATTTGCAACATCTGCACAAGGCACAAAAGCCGACAATGCGTTACCAGCAAACAGTAATGCTGTATCTGCCACAAAACTACTCCCAGCTGATACTAGGTCAACAAATTTCGTTCCTACTGCTTATTCTGGATTGTCTGTACATTTAAAATATAATACAACTGATGGACTAACGGACGGGGGTACTTATCATGGATTAGTTAATATCCAGCAATGGTCGGATCTTAGTGGAGGAAGTACTCACCAATTAGGATTTACTGATAATGGAAATATGTTTATGAGAACTGCTACAAGTGCTACGACATGGGGTACATGGTTTAAAATATGGAATGCAAATAACATAATTCCGATAACATCTGGTGGCACTGGTGCTTCAACTGCATCAGATGTATTAACAAATTTAGGATTAACTGCTACCGCATCTGAATTAAATTATACAGATGGTGTAACAAGCAATATACAAACACAACTAAACGGCAAAACACCATTTTCTACGTTATCGGCTACAACTCCTGCAACCGCAGGTTGGTATAGAATAGCAACCTCATCTGTAAATATAGGTGCAAATAGTGCCATGTTTAAGATAGAATTTAGTGGCACTGGAGTAATGGGAAGGGCAGTATTTATAGCAAGTTGTCATAATGGAGTAGCTACTGGTTCAGCAATAAATCAGTTAGGATTTTCAACAACCGCAGGAACATTAGGTTTAACTCAAATAAGAGTAGTATATCATACTACCTATACAGCAAATTATGCTTATGTAGAAGTATATAATCCAACTGCTTTAGCAATTACTTATACAGTTGATTTAATAAACACTACAGGATGGTCATTGGTAACTCCTAATACAGCGGGGAGTATTCCGACAGGATATACAAACGAATCATTAACCCTTGACACAGGTTTTGTATCAGCGGAAGATGTAACTGCTACTGGACAATTAGTATCCAAAGCAGCACCTGGAACACCACCATTAGTTATTACAAGTGATACAGTTGTTCCTAATTTAAACTCAAGTAAATTAGGTGGACTACCTGTAAATACCTCAGGAACAAACAATGTAGCTAATCAAGTAGTTAGAACAGATAGCAATGGTTATCTTAACACTGGTTGGATAAATACAATTAGTGGCACTGCTTCTGGCACTCTTACAAGGGTATATTGCTCTCAAGATGGGTATTTAAGATATTATTCTCCTGCTAATTTTATAAATTCTTTAGATTTAGCAATATTAACTTCCCCAACATTTAAGGGAATACCAAAATCAACAACTCCTACAACAGCAGACAATAGTACACAAATAGCTACAACAGCTTTTGTAAAGGCGCAAGGATACATAACAAGTGCAGGTAGTGGGGCTAAAATAACTACAGATGCATCGGCGCCAAGCTCTCCAGGTCCGGGAGATTTTTGGTATAAAGAACTATAAAGGAAGGTGATAATTTATGGCAGACAAAAATATACAAATGACACAACGAAATGCTGCTAATACTGCATGGGATAATATATTCCCTTTAACAAAGGCGGCTAATGTAATTGCAGCAGATGGAACGACAACTTTTGAAAAGCATTTGGCGGATAATGAGTATCAAACACCAACAATAGTAGGCACACAAATTCGAATTACGCGACAATCTGGTACAAAACGACTGAGCTTTTATCTTAGTGCAGATTTAAGCGGGGGAAACATAACAATATCTTTAGATGGAGGAACAACTTCTCAGCCTTTAAAAGATATAGATGGTGTCCAGTTAACACAACTCTCGAAGGGTTACGTGGAGGTTGTATATAACACAACTTTTTTTACTTATGCTCCTAAAGGGGCATTGAAAATAACAGGTCAAAATGAAATAACAGCAGTTTTCCAAGAAACTATAAACAAATATGATGCTGTATATATTAAAAATGCATTTGATTTTGATACATGTACGGCACTTACTGCACCTACTACATTGCCTACAGGTAGTGCAGAAGATGTAGTATTTAGTGCAGATGGAATATATTTGGCAATAGCACATGCTACAACACCCTTTATAAGTATATACAAAAGAAGTGGTGATACTTTTACGAAATTATCAAATCCTTCTACTCGTCCCACAGGTAATGCTAATGGTGTAGCATTTAGTGCAGATGGAATATATTTGGCAGTAGCACATACTTCTTCACCTTATGTAAGTATATACAAAAGAAGTGGTGATACTTTTACAAAATTATCAAATCCTACTACATTACCTGCGGGAGATGGTAATGATGTAGCATTTAGTGCAGATGGAATATATTTAACAGTAACCCACTCTACTTCACCTTATGTAAGTATATACAAAAGAAGTGGTGATACTTTTACAAAATTATCAAATCCCGATATAATACCTGCAAGTTACGGTCATAATGTAGCGTTTAGCACAGATGGAATATATATGGCAGTAACACATGCTTCTTCACCTTATGTAACTATTTATAAAAGAAGTGGTGATACTTTTACAAAATTATCAAATCCTAATATAATACCACCTAATAATTGTTATGGTGTAGCGTTTAGCACAGATGGAATATATTTGGCAGTAGGTCATGACACAAATCCATGTATGACTATTTATAAAAGAAGTGGTGATACTTTTACGAAATTATCAAATCCCGATATAATACCTACAAATCCACCAATGGGTATAGCATTTAGCACAGATGGGATGTATATGGCAGTGGCACATTTTACTTCACCTTATGTAACTATTTATAAAAGAAGTGGTGATACTTTTACAAAATTATCAAATCCTACTACATTACCTATGGATTATGCTAATGGTGTAGGATTTAGTGCAGATGGGATGTATATGACAGTAGTATCTGATACAAATCCATATATGGTTACTTATAAAGCCACTACCAGTATATATAAGGCATTTAAGAGCGATAATTTATTAAGTAATGTTTTAACAGCAGATGGATTAGGCTATGCAAAAGCATCGGGAATTTTAAATGACTATATAAAAGTAATGAGTTTATGGATGTAAAGGAGGTAAAAAAATGAGTAAATTTTATTTACAAGTAGACAAGACAACAAATGTAATTACAGATGCCATAGAATATCCGTATGGAGATTATGTGGAAATAGAAGTAGAACAATTACCTGCAGGAGTAATGGGTGGTTGGTATAAATTAGAAAATGGGAAAATAGTGGAATATCCTGATTTAAAGCCTAAGACTACAGATGATAAAATTGCAGAAATGAACGAAAATCAGCTCACAATAATGGAAGCATTGGCAGATATATATGCGGCTATTGCTACTACAACATAAGGAGGTAAAAATAATGGTTGATCTTTATTACAAATTAATTAAGGCCGGCAGAAAAACTATTGCGAATGTGCCGGAAAAATTTAGAGCAGAAGTACAAGCTCTGCTTGATGCAGATGCTTAGTATAATAATATTTAAAATGTTAGGAGGTAAAAACATGATCGACTTATATGTATGCTTAATAATCAATGGAAGAAGGACTTTTACACAAGTTCCATCAAAGTTTCAGGCAGCTGTTAAAGCAGATCTTGCAGCTCTTGGTCTGGACGAGAACGGTAATGTGATAACTACAGCATAAATCAAAAGGGCAAAATGAGGAGCTTTAGGGCTTTTTTATTTTGCCTAATTTTAATGTCGGAGGTGGAACATGAATGGAATAACCATAGGTGTTATTTGTTCGGTGGTTGGAGCAATAATCGGAGTTCTTGGGTTTGCTCGTTACTCAAAACAAGATACAAAGGAAGAAACTCGAAGTTTTACAAGGGTGGAAACCAAAATAGACCTCATGGGAGTAGATGTAAGGGATATCAAAACTAAAATAGATGTCCAGACAGATACGAATGCTGTTTTTGAACATAGACTTACCAAAATAGAAGAATCAACCAAATCAGCGCATCATAGGTTAAACGATCACCTTGGGATAAAGGAAGGAGAATAGTATGAATATAATTAAAACAAATTTAAGCTTTGGGAACATGACTTATGGCAATAAGCCTAATGCCTTGGTATATCATCATGCTGAAGCTCCAAGTTGTACAGTAGAGGACATACACCAATGGCATAAAGAAAATGGTTGGGCAGGTATAGGATATCATTATTTTGTTAGAAAAGACGGGTCAATATACAAAGGCAGGCCAGACAATGCTATAGGAAGCCACTGTCTTAATCATAATACGAATACACTTGGGATATGCGCAGAAGGAAATTTCGAAACAGAAACAATGTCAGAAGTTCAAAAACAAGCATTGATAAATCTTGGAATTTATCTTAAAGGACTTTATGGAATTACCGCATCATATGGACACAGGGAATTAATGTCCACAGCGTGCCCTGGAACGAATTATCCTTTAGCAGATATAAAGGCATCTATAATAAATGGAAGAACTTCTAAAACAGGTTGGTACCTTGAAAGTGGTTACTGGTACTACTATAGCAATGGAGCCATGGCGAAGAATACATGGTCAAAGGATTCTTCCGAAAGGTGGTTTTATTTAGGGAATACTGGGGCTATGGTAACTGATGGCTGGGCAAAGGATTCATCTAATAGGTGGTTTTTTCTTGGTTCCGATGGAGCAATGGTTATAAATACATGGGCTCAAGATTCTCATGGCTGGTGTTACTTAGGTTCTACTGGTGCATGGGATGGAATATATCATACAGATAAAAATAATTAAATTTTAGGAGGAATATATTATGGATACAAATTTATTAAATACACTTGCTATAGCATTAATACCTTATGCTGCAGCTGCAATTTCAACAGGATTTTTGTGGATTGTCAAAGAGGGAGTTGCATTAATTAAAGCAAAAAAAGGCAACGAATCCTATATTGCTATAAGAAATAATGCTGTAGACACATGGCATGAAATAGAAGAAATATACAAATCAAATCCTAAATTAAAGACTGAGGTAGATTCTAAATTAAATACTTTTGCTGCTTCATTAAGAGCTAAGGTACCAGGTATTTCAGATGAAAATATAACAGCTCTCAGTAAGGCTTTGAATCATGAATTAAGTAAAGACAAGCCTCTCATAGCTGCTACTATTTATGATTCTCCAATAACTGCAGATCCTACTGAAGGTACAGTTAATGCTCAAGTAGCTGTTCAAGCGGTACAACAAACAGTACAGCAAGTTGTAGCAACAGTTAAATATTTTGCGCCTGATGGTACAGAATTAGTACCTGCCACACCTGCTGTTAACAATACAACAGCACAATAATTTTACGCCTTGGGGAAACCCAAGGCTTTTTGTTTATAACTGCTTATAAACTGTAGAATGTTGCACCAAATTTCTGTTAGGAAATTCATTTGGCATTTTGATACTGCAAATAAGCAGTATACTTTTTTAGCACTAAGTTTTTTGTGTATTGCTCCATATAATCATAATCTGCATTGTCATGCTCATCAGTTGGAAGCATTATCCTCATCTTCTTCAACCTATCTTGACTTATTGAATATCCGTGGCTAAAACATACTCTTTGCTTTGATAAAGATAAAGTGATGTATTGCATAGCATATTTGCTTATATTGAGTTTGGGGTATAGAGCATATACATGAGTATCTAATAAGAATTTGTACGGCTGGTAATATGCTAAACCGACGCCGCCATCACCATCATTATTGAGAGTAATACAGTTGCCTCGATATGTTCCCTTTCTATCGTTGTTTGATACAAAAAAACCTTTCAGTCCATTGTTCATATTTTTAGCAGAAATCAACATATCATTTCCCACTACAAGCGAATTCATATTATTTTGGTTTCCTCGCCGATAATCGAACAAATCCAACAGTCTAAAACTTCTCCACATTTTTTCTCTCAATAGAGGTAGCTCTTTGTATTCAAGTTCAGTTATTTGTTTTTGTGCATATTCGGCATATCTTTGCTTTTTCTGCTTTGCTTCTTCCTTAGCGTAGGATTCCATAAATGCATAATCAGGTTTGCCTTGTTCGTCTACTGGAATTGATATTAGTTGTCTCGACATCCTATTTGCATTAAATTTATACCCATAATTGTATTTTGACTTTTGTTGAAGTATAACTGTTTTGAAAAACAGCAAAATGTAAACATTATCTTCATGTTTTTTTAGATGAAGTCTTTTTACCGAATCAGAAAATATACATTCATATGGATGATAAAAACTTATAACCATACCATTTCCGTCATAGTTCACACCAAGCACATTTCTATCCAATGACTCGTTTTTATCGGAAACGAAATTTGTAATTCCATTTCCGGAATCGGTAGCACCTATGAACGGTCGTCTTCCTTCGTGCATACGTTCTGAAACAAAACGTTTTCCTGAGCTAATGGTAAAAATATCAGATAAATAAAATTCTTTCCACTCTCTATCATTTAGGTTCAGCAATTTTTCCTACCCCCTCTGCAAATAGATATTCTCTATTCTGCATTATCATAGAGAATTCAAAAGAAAGGTAATCTCCGATACTTTTTTCAAACTCTGCTTCTGTCGGTATTTCATCATTGAAATAATAAAAACTATGCAACCATTCATCAGTTGCTTCGATTGTAGTAGCTACACATAATTTTGTTTCAGATTCAATTCTATCAAACCACACATCAAGTAAGTGTTGCCTTTTATCTTTTGCGGACTCTGTTTCAATTAGTCCAATATGTGGTGCCACCTTAAATCCATCATTTTCAAAGTTAATAAATTTTGATTCTTTGTTCTTAGGATGTGCTTCACCTGCTGTGAAAATTGCAATGCAAGGTATAACACCAACACCATAGAAAGTGTCCTTGCTCAACGAAATAACACCTTCTAAGGTATGATATTTTAAAATATTTTCTTTTATTGACAGTTCTTCTTTTGTCTTACCGGTCATGGAAGATTGCGGTACAATTACTGCACATCTTGCTCCCTCTGTAAGCGAATTGAGAAGATGTTCAGTAAATGCTATTTCATATAAATCCGGATTTTGCTTTGAACCTTGTGAATAAGGTGGATTCATCATTCCTACAGTAGACCCTTTGAGCTGAAGTTTACTTGATTCCTGTTTCAAAAAATCTTCATTTATCAAATTGCTCTTACCATCGCCACGCAAAATCATATTGGTGGTGGCAATAGTAAACATATACGGTTGCAATTCAATGCCATGTAATTGTTTTTGTCTTATATTCTTTTTTGAATTGTCATTATCGGTTTGCTGTAACATATTGTGCATTGCCGCAATTAAGAAGCCTGCCGTACCGCAGCAAGGATCGAATACGATATCATCTGGCTTAACATCAAGTAAATCACAAAAGAGTTGAGTTATATGCTTAGGGGTAAGCACAATACCGAGGGTTTGCCCATCACCACCTGAGTAGCTCATAAACTCGCCGTAAAATCTACCTAAATAATCTTCAGCACTTTTGTTATAGCGAATTGTTTTGTATATTTTCTTATCTAAAAATTCTACAAAATGTTTCAAAGGTGTCTTTTTTAACTTTGGTTCTATCTCATTAAGTTTGACAGTATCTTTTATTATAGCAAATTGGCTCAACAACTTGTCTTTCTTCACTTCAGGTGAAACTTTTGACCTTTGGAGATTTGCACTAATTGCATCATAAATCTTTTGGCCATCTGTCTTTATTTCATCACCGGTTAATTCTTCAATTGAAAAGTTTTTAAATTCGCTTTCTCTCAACGCCAACAAAATACCTGATACAACTAAAGGTTTGTCAGTATCTTTTAAATTACCATAATTTCTTAAATCTTCATGTAACTCGGTAGCGTCTTTAAGAATTTCAGTAGTTTCTTTTTCTTGATCTGTGTCTTCTTTTAGTATTTCTTTTATATAGTACTCGTCAATATTATTTTCGTTAAAAGTGATAAATGATTCAATATCGGGAAGTTCACGATAATATTCAGTTTCGTCTATAAAAACGGGAGTTATTTTATGTTTCTTTTCATCACCTGAAACGCCAAACGCAATTATTTTTTTATATGATGTATTTTCAACCAAATGCTTTCCATAGAATATAGCACCATTAACTGCATATTCAGTGATAGCATTTATTTCGTTGCTTATACATCCATTATCATTAAATTTAATATGTTTACTTAAATCGGCCTTATCTTCAATTATTAACAAATAATCCTTTACAACACCTACATATTCAGGAAATCCGACATTGCCAGTTCCTTTTTTAGAAGCAGTTTTAAGAGCGTCGTTTATATCTTTTATAGAACTACCTTGTGGATCAAGTTTAATTTTTGCTTGTTTAAGAAGATCATATACCCATAAATCTGTTTTTACTTCTTTCTTAGCCATATTTACGCCTCATTATTTCTCTTAAATTTTCTATTTCAGCAGAATTGTTTTTCAGATAGTCAAAAATATCCTTTGGGAGTTCATTTCTTCCTTCGGCTGATTTGTTGTAAAGTTCTATTGTTTCACAATCACTTAGATTTAGTAACTTTACTATCTTAATTTGCATATCAGGTGCTGGTGGTTTAACTCTGCCATTAAAAAGGTCAAAAAGATATGTTTTAGATATATTTAATTGCTTAGCAAATTCTGTTTGTGAATATTTATGGTCTTTTATCAATTTTACGAAATAGGCTCCAAAGCTTCCTTCTTCATAAACCTTTTTAGACAATTTATCTCCTCCTACATAAGTACGCTAATTTATGTATAGTTTATCTTATCAATATATAAATTGCAATGTTTTAAAAAAAAATCTTTCAAATAAGGTATGAGCTCTGCACCTGCAGGTGGATACTGTTTAAAATATAAAAAGACCGCGCCAGGAATAATGCAGCCTTTTATGTGGATTCTATAAAATAATAAATTAGGTGATTTTGCCCCACTTTTCCCACACCATAAAAATATAATAATGCCCTTCAGATGCAGGGTAACGTGCTTCTCCTCAAGTGTTAGCTTTATTAAATATAACTTTAACAATTTCTACTTTAGTTTTAAAGTAATGAATATGGTGACCATTTTTTAAAAATATTGCTGGACCTGTTTTTGTGATATAAGGATGCTTGTGCTCAAGATTAAAAGTTGTACTTCCTCCCATATTATGAACAAGAGGTACTCCACTTACTGCTTTTGTGGTAATTCCTCCAAAGTGGTGAATATGGGCTTTGTTCCATGTTGTTGAGCCACTGAAATTCCTCCAATAAAATTTACAATTTACCTGTATTATATTCAAATTATTATATATTGTTACACTAAAAAAGTCGCAATAAATCGCGGACTTTTTTAAAAGTATAATTATAATGATTTATAAGATGTACTAAAAATAGTATAACCCTAATAAAAAGTATTATCCTAATTAATATTTTTTATAAAAATCAATTAAATACATGCAAGTAAATTTTATATAAAAATTTAAGCCTTGTAAAAAGGTTGAAAATAGAATGAGCAGATTTGTATTTATACATATCTGCTCACATATTATATCCTAATTTAATGTTACTTAATTAGGGTTATAATTTGTATTTATCTTATAAACGCAGCCATTCCTAACCCTAATATCGTTTTCAATGGCCCTTCTTATGCGGCGAATTTCCTCATATTCTTTTTCAGCCTTTTTGTATTGATTAATTTTCTCAAGAAGCTTATGCTGATTAATTACACCATCCTGCAGCTCAAAAACTATTTCATGAATAGTATCTCTAATTTTTATAAGGTTGTCTTCACCTTCTATACACTTTTCAATAAAATAATCGCCCCATCCGTTTATTCCTCTGTCTACTCTATTGCTGTAGATGTACTTTCCATTTTCCTTTTTAAAGGCAGTTGATTTGTGTATATGATCGATATAACCCCAATTGCAAAGCATTTCAGTAGCCTTGAGAAGCTCGATGGAGAATTCTTGTGATTTATTATCTATAGACGGCTTAAATTCTATAGTATGGTTATTTCCAAAGTTTTCATCCTTAATATATTTATCCAGTACTACCCTGATAAATTTGTGGAGCATTCCATCACCCTTAATTAGTAAATTACCTTTACAATTAAAGTTTTCCTTTGCATACCTGCATAATTGTTGAAAAATAACCAGAACTATAAAGTGCAGCGGGATAATTGCCTTTGATGAATTCATGAACGCATCAGCATAAAGATTCTTCCTGAATTCATCCCAAATTTTATTTTCAATTAAGCTGGATACATTGTTAGACATACTATATATTTGACACTCATCGATATCGTTCTCTTTAAAAGTTGTGATGTCATCATCACTATTTAATGAAGTAATACCTTTAAAACATTTGTTAATGTATGGTGACAGTTTTATATTTATTTCAGTGTAGGTAGAGCAGTTGTTTTCCCTATCCAGTTGTGAAAACAGTTCATCCACCTTTTTTATGTAATCATCTTTCTTTTGTCTTTGATTTGAAAAATTCTCTGTAGACTGATACTCAATAATATTTCGTGAATATATTGCTAGCTGCAGAGAATTTACGCCGCTTTGATAGATTGCATGAGGCAGACTGCTGATATTTTCATCAATAAGAATACGTTTGTCGTCCTTCGAAGTATCAAGTGCAGAGATCTCCATTTTCGAGGGCTTGTTATAGATAAATTCAGCAATTGCATTTTTATTAAGCCTGGGATCTTTAGAAATGGAATCTTCTAGTTTTTTTATTCTTTCTTTATCCATAGATAAATAATAAGCAGGATACCTTGTAAGAGGTGACATTGCTTTTACATTCATATATGTGACAAACATTTTGTTAGCTTCAAGCCCATCTAAAATATCATTAATGTTTGCTCCATAATATATTTTGCACTTATACTCCTCAGGATTTTCTTCAATATATTTGAAGAATCTTTTCAGCTCTATTATGAGGTCATTATCTCTATATTCGGTATGGGCTTTAAATATCCATTGAATATTTGATAAGGCATCTTTATCTTCAGAATTAAATTCTTTTTTCTTTAAAAGGCAATCACTGATTACTGTAACCAATAATTGTGCACTTATTTTTGTGAGTCTGTTATTATGAACTCTTCTTGCCAGCATAAAGCGTTGAAATAATAAATTTGATATTTCAGCTATATAATTGTTGTCGACTATAATTTCAAATTTATACTGATTCTTTTTATCAGGGGCATTATCTTTTATATTAGCCTTTTCATTAAATTCGCTAATTTTTCTATCGGCAAATGGTTGCGGAAGATAGCTATATTTTAGGGATTTCGCGTATCTTGGCAAATCAATAGCACTTTTTATGCCGCAGTAGTAGAAATCTCTGTTTACGTAATCTATTCTATCTGCATCAAAATCACCGCTTATTAGTTGCTTGAACATCTTTAGGTATGGAGGAAAGGTGGCAAAGATGCTGTCATTTACAGTAACCCCGTCAATCAAATAAACAAGCCAATCTACTCTTATTGCGTATTCTGAGAAAATATCTTTTAACTGTTTATCATACATGATTAAATATACTGTAAAAGCTTCATGACTATATTTATCCAGAAGAGGATTATAAATATCATTTGTAATTTCTAGCAGTTCATTAGGAAGCTTTTTTTCAGTATCAGGATCGGATTTTGAATATTTTATTAGATTTGGATACTTTTGAGATACCTCTTCGAATAAATGAGACATGGGTGCATGTCCAATATCATGCAACAAGGCAGCTAGTCTTACATGTCTGATAATTTCACTATCCTTATCGAATTTACCATTATTAACTCCTATTTCAGCCTGTATGAGAGCTTGATTTGTCTCTTCATCGTATATAGATATATTTTGAGCCAAATAGTTGGCTACATATAAGGTTCCTAGTGAATGCTCATATCTTGTGTGCTGGGCTCCTGCATGTCCTATGTAGGCCATACTCATTTGTTTTATATACTTAAGCCTCTGAAAAACCTTGGTCTTAATTATCTTTGATTCACATTGGGTTAGAGCAATATCGCCCCAGATAACATCATACACTTTTGTTTTATTACTATTGTTCACAAGCTAAACCTCCTTTTATAATAATTTTAATTTAAATTTGCTTCAAATGTGTTTTGCTAATGATTTGAAAATAATATCAAAAAAGAAAATTACTACAAGCATACCTATGTTAAAAATTGTAAAACATTATTAAGTCAATGTCAATCGGCATTACACTACAGTATTTACTGGTGTGCTGTTGTTTAACTTTTTAAATGCTATAAAAATGTAGAGATTACTTTTCTGACAAGTTTTAGTTATCCTTCATTTTATCTTATATATCAAACAAGGGCGTGGTTTAAGTCTCTGTTTTTGCAATTTAACTAAGTTGCAAATTATGTCGATTTAGTGCGAACGAAAAATGGAGGATATTTGATTAATTTGAAGAATATTGTATATAGATGGTTGCAAAGTTACAGAATTCAAATGTTTTAAGGTTCTGAAAGAGACTAATACAAAAATATTTAAGGGGGTAATATGTTTGTTTAAAAAGAAATTTCCAATAGTTTTATTAATTATTTTAATGATATTTAGTAGTATGGTGTTTTTTCAATCTACGGCGAAAACAGCTGGGGTAAATGGTTGGGCTCAATCTAATGGAACATGGTATTATTATCAGAATGGTACCATGGTAAAAAATAGTTGGGCGCAAGATTCAAACGGATGGTGTTATCTAAGTGCAGATGGTGCCTGGGTAACTAATAACTGGGTTAAGGATTCAAATGGTTGGTGTTACCTAAATGCAAATGGTTATTGGGATGGAAAACCAGCAGTAGCAACTATACCGACAACAACAAACGGAAATATAAAAATTAGTTACATAGATGTAGGCCAGGCTGATTCTATATTAATTCAGCAGGGAAACAGCTCTATGTTAATAGATGCAGGGAATAACGCCGATTCAAATACAGTAAAAAATTATATAAGCCAGCAAGGAATTACGCAGCTGGATTATGTCATTGGAACTCATCCACATGAAGATCATATCGGTGGATTAGATTATGTAATTAACAGTTTTAAAATAGGAAAGATATACATGCCTAAGGCCACAAGTACAACCCAAACTTTCCAGGACGTACTAACAGCTATCAAAAACAAAGGCATGCAGATTACAACACCAATACCAGGAGACAGTTTTAAGTTAGGAGATGCAACTTGTACTATACTGGGTCCAATTAATTCTAATTCAAGTGATTTAAATACATATTCTATAGTAATAAAAGTTACTTTCGGAAGTAAGAGCTTCTTATTTACAGGAGATGCTCAGACAAGCAATGAACAGGATATGATTAATGCAGGATATAATTTATCTGCAGATGTTCTTAAAGTTGGGCATCATGGCAGTAACACATCAACATCACAAGCATTTTTAGATAAGGTTAATCCTACTTATGCTGTAATTTCTGTTGGTAAAGATAATGATTATGGACACCCATCAAGTACTGTATTGTCTAGGTTACAAAGTAAAGGCATTAGTATTTATAGAACTGATATGAATGGAACTATAGTTTGTACAAGCGATGGTAACAGTATTAACTTTAATTGCAATCCCGTTGCCATACCTACTACATCTACTGTTAAAACAGGATGGATTAGCAGTGGTGGTAACTGGTATTATTACAATGTTAATGGAACAATTGCTACAGGTTGGATTACTTTGCAAGGTAAGCAATACTATTTAAATTCAAATGGAATTCTAGCCGTAAATACTACCACTCCTGATGGATATGTAGTTGGTTCTGACGGTGCATGGACTGGACAAATTGCTAATACATCATCAGGTCAAACACAAAATAATAGTGAGACTGTTTATATTACTAAAACAGGTACCAAATATCATAAAGCTGGATGTAGATATTTAAATGAAAGTCAAACAGCTATATCTAAATCTGATGCTATAAGTAAAGGATATACGTCTTGTAGTGTATGCAAGCCATAAAAGTATTTTATAATTAATACAAGGTATGCGAAATTTATGGAGTGCAAAGATCTCGAAGTTTGATATCTGGGGGTAAGGATAAAATTATGGGCAAATTATACATAGAGGAATATGATGTATATGAAATATGAAAGCTTTTTCTATAACAATAAGTATGAAATGAGTAGCGACAAAATTAAGATATTGATTAATAATTTGATTAATAATTTTAAAAAAAAGTGTATCAGAAAGTTTTATCCAAAATGGCGTAGAGATGAAGGGGATACAAAAGTATTTGTCCTAAAATTAGAAGAAAAACTTATAAGTAAGTATGATAAAAAGAGAGAGAATATTATTACTGTTAGATTAAGATTGGAGCAACTAGATATTGAAGTGTATAAAGGAATATATTGTAAGAGCAAAGGATTTCATTATGATTTAAATGTTACAGATATAAGTCTTACAAGTCTATATGAGGATATTAATAGTTTGTTTGTCCCCAAAATTATTAATAAGTAATATGGATATGTTCATATATATGTCAGACTAATACTGTGTAATTTAATTACAACTGATTTTAAATAGTCACTCTTATTGATTAAAAATAAAACATATAGTACTTCAATAGTTGTTCAAGTTATTTCTTAAATGTCAAAAAAAGAGGTAAAAGGAGTGGATTATGATCAACGAAAGACTTAGCAACATAGAAAAAAACAGTAACAAGTTTTATAAGGAATTGATTTCTATCGTTTTAACTTCCTTGGAAAAACGACCACCATCTCATAGTATACAAAACGATGTTAGAACACTTCTTCGCGATAGTATTTTTTATAGAATAGACAGTATATATTTTCATTTGGATATGTTAATTAAAACTAATAATTCTATATTAATGAAGATGCAACAAAATTCATTTTATGTAGATGAAAAATTAATAAAAAAAGGACAAGACAGCATGTCTTATATTTTTGATGATATTATTTTTAATTTATGCTCATTACTTGATTATTTTGGTGATTTGGTAGGTTGTATATACATAGGAGACGATAAGCAAAGGTTAAAGTGGCCTGGTTGTGCTAGAGCAAGTAGAGATCCTAATAATAGTTTAAATTCATTCAAAATTGCATCAATTATTTCAAATGAAGACAAAGTATGGGTAGGTCATTTATATGACTATAGGTCGAAATTAATCCATTATAGAAAAGACATCACTTCTTCAAATCAACAGATTAAATTTGAAAAAAATTCTATAACCTATACATTCAAAGTTGATAAGCCAGAATTATTTATTAGCATAATTAAGTTATATTCAAATACAGAAGAAAAAGAAGAACATAGTATTATTGATATAGCTGTTTGGCTAATTGATAAATTTTATAATTCATTAAGCAACATTGTTGAGATAGGAAAGACTGATATTGAAATTCCGTAGTATAGTAGTACATGACTTAGTCATACAGATTGATTCGGAAATTTAGCAATTTTGATTTAGAGCATAATATTAGCTGGATAGCGGACTGCTTTCTTTTTTACCTTAACTGCGAATCCAACTCAATTTAGAATGCGACATTTAAGTTTGTGTAAGAGGTGAATAAAAAGATACAATATAATTTTTTCAAATATTAAGTAGCCTGTCCTTATCAATAGGGCAGGCTAAAAATTTTAAAACTAACATGATTTTAACAGAACCTAATAATAAAAATGGAGTTCTTACATTATATATGTATATTCTTTTTAACCGATTAGTATGTGTAGGAACTTTTAATGTTGAATTTAAAAATTAAAAAGGGTTTTACTTTAATTGAAGTATTACTTAGCATGAGTTTATTTGCAATGCTTTTTTCAGCGGCACTTTCCATAAAGTTGAGTGAACTTAAAGTAGAGAAGTGGAATAGTGAATGTAATAAAAATTTAGCATATTTAGAAGGGTTAAAGGTAGTGATGGCCAATAATTTTAGCTATAGCGATGTTCTCAGTTTAAAAAATGGAAATAAGATATATATAAACAAAGATAATATGAAATATGATTTACTCAAAGCCAGTGATGTAAAATCTGTTTTCACTGACGTTAAACCAATCAGCAATCCTTATATAGTATTAAACATACAGGGAGAAAATGTACTTGATGTTACAATTGAGTTCTATTCATTAGTTAACAATAAAGAAGATGTCTATTCTGCAAAATTTTATAAGGGTATGTATAAGAGGTAGCGATTTATGAAAAAGGGATTCACTATAATAGAAATAATTATAGCAATATCTTTGATAGGGTTATTAGTTTGTACTGAAATTGTAGTTGCCTCTAGATATATGAAAACATTTAAGGAAAGCATGTGTGAGAGTAGAGATTCATTTTATGCAAACGAAGCCTTTGCTTTCATAGAAGGCATTGTAAATGAAGCAAAATATGTAGATGTAAATAATAATATAATCAAGCTTGAAAGGAAGGATGGAACCGGTTCTGACTGGATAAGAACAGATAAAGCTGGAAACATAATAATATCTTATGGATCATGTTACTTTGGAAATATAAACAATATAATGAAAAATACTAGCTTATTTGAAGCTAAACAAGCAGGAAGGGTTATGTTCATCTCAATTACAACAAATAAGGAGAAAAAATATAAAAGATGTATTTCTATAAATTCAGAAAGAGCAAAAGAGGATTTATATTGGTGTATACACTATTGATTACTTCAATATGTATTATCACAACGCTTGCTTGCTTTAAAATGCAAATATTAAAAAGGGATAATAATATTAGATTAAAAAAAGACATAAATAAGTTAGATTTAGTGCAAAAATACAGGGAGTATCTTTTGACCGATATGGATTGTTTTATTTATAGTAATCTTCAGGATATAAGCCTTGATAATATCAAAAAATTATTTTTGAACCAAGGTGAGAAACAAATTTACTATGAAAATTCTTATATAAGGTATTTTAAAAATAAAGATGCGTTTTATTTGTGTTTTTACTGTAACGGTAGATTTTATAAAGAAGAATTATATAAATATAATGTATCAGATGGCAATGTATCTTATATTACCATTGGATATTCTTACAAACAGGGGGCTTTAGAAAATTGAACAATATATTAATCATTGAAATGGAGGGAAATAAGGTTATATTTCATTCAGATACATTTTCAAATTCTTATAGTAGTTACAAGAATAAAAAAATCAAAGTTATAGTAGATAATGAAGAGGTTTACATTGCAAATATAGTTTTGCCAAAGATTGATAAAGAAATAATAAGGCTCATGATTAATGACGAACTCAGCCTAAGATTTAAAAACACAGATAATATAATGTTTGACTATTTTATTTGTAAGAAAACTAAAAAAAATATAGAGGTTGCTGTACTTTGTTTTAATTGGAATAGGGGTAATCTTCTTGAAAATATTGTTAAAGATGGGGGAATATTAAAAGGAATATATCCTCTTCAATTTTACATCTTGGAAAAATACAGGAATAAAATTAATGGTAAAAACTTTTATTTTATTTTCTTGTATGAAAATAGTCTGTATATCATAGCTGCCGTTAATGGTGTGGTTATAATGAATAAGGTAATAAAAAATCTTGATGTAACTTCTAAAATTAATTTCAGAAGTTATAGTGATAAGATAAAGCATGTATATTATGCGAATTTGAATGAAAAATTTTTAGCTGATTATTTAGATGAAGACTTCTGTTATATTAATTTAGGTCCTATCAATACTAGTAATATTTTTGGATGATTGAGAAGGTGAATAGTGAAGAGAATTGTTTTTTTACCCGAATGGTACTTAGAAAAAAGAATAAAAAAATCTAAATACAGGTTAAAGACTATTGTTTTAATATTATTTTGCATAAATTTCATTTTAGTATTATTTGGTGCAAATAATTATTATAATATGCACAAAATAGAACAAAAAAAATCTGACATGTATACAGAAGTAGAAAATTCTCAAAAAAGTAAAATAAATAAAAACAAAGAATTAAATGATCTCAAAGCAATGAATTATTTTGTTTCAGATTTTATTGGAAAAATAAATTACAGTGATGTAAGCATAGAAAATAAAAAAATTAGTTTTGAAACCACGCTTGAAAATAAAAATGGCTATTATGAGCTTATTAAGTATATTGAAGATAAAAAAAATATAAAATACTAAATTTTTTTAAAACTGATGATAAAACTAGCTATACAAAACTGAAAGTATATTTAGAGGTGATAATCTGATGAAAACTATTTATTATAAGATTGTAATAGTACTATTATCTATTGCGGCTGCATTTATTGCGACTAATGATTATACATCATATTTAAACATATTAGCATTAAATAAATCTATTGAATGCTATCAAAGCACATCAAATAGTATAAAGGTTTTATCATATAGTCCTACCATTAAAAATCTAGTGGAATATGATGGCTTAGATATTATAAAAATTGAGAATTCAAAAGAAAATGAGGATTTTACTACAGTCCAAATTGAATATAAGGGTGAAATTAAAACGGCCAATGATATACTGAACAGTATAAGTAAAGATTCAAAAATCATGTCTATAAAAAATATTTCAATAAACAATGAAAATAACGAAACCAAAATAACAGCAGATATTGATTATTTATCTAATATTATTTGCAAATAATCACAAGTTTTGATAAAATAACATTGGTAAATATGTTATTGGCTTAAATAGGGAGGATTTTACATGTATAAAGACAGGATTCTTAAACTGAGAGAGAAAATGTCTGATAAAGAAATAGATGCAGCATTCTTAACTAATGACCATAACAGGAATTATTTAAGCGGCTTTACCAGCAATGAAAGTTATTCTTTAATTACTATGAGTAAAGCATTTTTTATTACGGATTCAAGATTTATTGAACAGGCAAAGCAGCAGGTTAAAGATTATGAATTGATGGAATACAGTAAAAATAAAACCCTTGCTGAGTTTATGGCTGATTTAATTAAAAAGAATGGTATAAATAAGCTGGGCTTTGAGGAAGACAATACCTCTTTTAAAGAATATATTAATTATAAAGATAAATTTAAATGTGATTTAGTTCCGTTAGAAGGCATGGTGGAAGAACTAAGAGTTATTAAAGACCATGATGAGATCAGCATTATGAGAAAAGCTGCTTTAATAGCAGATAATGCATTTGACCATATTGTAAAATATATTAAGCCCGGTATGACAGAGGTGGAAATAGGACTTGAATTAGAAATGTTTATGAAAAAAAGCGGAGCCAGTGGATTATCGTTCCCTTCTATAGTTGCTTCAGGATTAAGATCAAGTCTTCCTCATGGCGAAGCTACAGATAAAAGGGTTCTAGAAGGCGAATTTTTAACATTGGATTATGGATGCGTTTATAAAAGTTATTGTTCAGATATGACTAGGACATTAGTTGTTGGAAAGCCAACAGAAAAGATGGTGGAAATATATAGTATCGTATTAGAGGCGCAAGAAAGGGCTTCCAAGGCTTATAAACCTGGTATGCTTGCAGTTGATGTAGACAAAATAGCAAGGGATTATATAAGCAAAAAAGGCTATGGAGAGTTTTTTGGACATAGTCTTGGTCATGGTGTTGGAAGAGAAGTACATGAAGCTCCAACTATTGGTTACAGAAATGCCAGTGCATTAAAGGCAGGCATGGTAGTTACCAATGAACCGGGGATTTACTTGCCTGGTTTTGGCGGGGTAAGAATAGAAGATATTCTTGTAGTAACAAAAGATGGGTGTGAAATATTATCTAAATCACCTAAAGATTTGATTTGCATTTAAAAAGTATATGATTACCTGAAAGGGTTATAATATAAATGAATTTATAGATTTTGGAGGTATACTTAAATGATATCAGCAGGAGAGATAAGAAAAGGAACTACTTTTGAACTAGATGGACAAGTATTTACTGTTGTAGATTTTCTACACGTTAAACCTGGTAAAGGTGCTGCTTTTGTAAGAACAAAACTTAGAAATGCAAAGACTGGTTCAGTAACAGACCAAACATTCAACCCAACAGCTAAACTTCAGGAAGCAGTAATAGAAAGAAAAGAAATGCAGTACTTATATTCAGATGGCGAATTATATTATTTCATGGATCAGGAAACCTTTGAACAAGTTCCATTGAATAAGGAAAAGGTTGAAGATGCTATTAAATTCTTAAAGGAGAATATGTTTGCTGTTATAAAATTTCACAAGGGAGAAGCCTTTTCGGTTGAAGCACCCAACTTTGTAGAATTAATGGTAACTCAAACAGACCCTGGTGCAAAAGGTAATACAGCTACAAATGTATTAAAACCAGCAACTGTAGAAACTGGTGCTGTTATAGGGGTGCCACTTTTTGTAAATGAGGGTGAAATGATTAGAATCGATACAAGAACCGGTGAATACATGGAAAGAGTTTAGAACATACTAGAATATATTATATTAAGGATGTGATTATATGAATTCCGTAACTTCAAAGGTTGCTTATTTAAGTGGTTTTGTTGATGGATTGGAAATTGATAAAACTACTAAAGAAGGCAAAGCTATAGTCCAAATAATCGAAGTGTTGAAGCACATATCAATAGAGCTTGAAGACATCTCAGAAAATCAAAGAGAGCTTGAGGAGTACTTAAACGACCTAGATGAAGATTTGGCTTATGTAGAAGATGATTTATATGACATCGAAGATGATTATGAAGATGAAGATTTAGATGACTTTGTTGAATTAAAATGTGGCAATTGTGGTGAGGTAATATATGTAGATGCAGGAATAATTGATGATAGAGAAGAAATTACCTGCCCCAATTGTCATGAGGTACTTAAATTAGAAGATTAAAAAAAGCCTTTTATTCGTGGTGATTCCACAATAAAAGGCTTTTTTAGCAATATATTAATTATAAAAATGCTCTTATTGTAGGTTTATTATTCTGCAATAGGAGTTTTTTGTTTAAATAAATATTTATTTTTTTTAATGTGGAATAATTTCTTTGATTTTTAAATAGAACTTATATAAAGAGAGGAGATGAAAAAAATAGAAACAAATGAAATTTATAATATTTTACCTCAAGGGATTAAGCTTGCGTTAAAAGACCAATTATCTCTAGAGAACTTACAGGAGATAAGAATAAGAGCAGACAAGCCTTTGATATTTCAAATTGGGGATAAAGAAATAATTAATAAATATGTTCCAAACCCAGAAGACATCAAAACAATAATTCAAAGAATAAGCAGTTACTCTGTATATGCTTTTGAGGAAGAAATCAAAAATGGGTATATAACAATTAAAGGGGGGCATAGAATTGGAATTTGTGGAAGGTGTGTGGTAGAAAACAATGAAGTTAAGACTATTAAAAATGTTGCCTCCATAAATTTCAGGATATGCAGGGAAATCCCAAAGTGCTCAAATAAAATTATGAAATACGTTATAGATGGAGGTGATGTAATAAATACAATTATTATCTCTCCACCTAAATGTGGTAAGACCACTATTATAAGAGATATTGCTAAAAATATCTCAAATGGAATAAAAGAACTCAAACTAAAAGGCAAAAAAGTATGCGTAATAGATGAGAGAAGTGAAATTGGGGCGTGCTATTATGGAATACCTCAAATGGATCTTGGTGTTAGGACGGATATATTGGATGGATGTCCTAAAAGTCAAGGCATTATTATGGCTATAAGGAGCATGGCTCCCGAGGTTATTGTGTGTGATGAAATAGGTACTAATAGGGACGTTGAGAGCATTATTAACGCACTAAATTCTGGAGTAAGTTTAGTTACGACAATTCACGGATATGGAGTGGAGGACTTATACAACAGATCTGTTTTTAAGGATATTGTAGATAATAAAGTATTCAAAAGAGCAATAGTTTTGAGCAATAGACAAGGAGCAGGTACTGTAGAATATGTGTTTGATTTCTTGAAAAACATTAATATTTGGGAGGGAGCAGGATGCTTAAAATAATTGGGTGTATTATGGTTCTTACTGCTTCAACTTTAATTGGTTTTATTTATGGGCTGGGATTTAAAAATAGGACAATGCAGCTAATCGAGCTTCAAAGGTCAGTATATCAATTGCAAAACGAAATAATATATACTCACACTCCGTTACCTGAGGCGTTTTATAATATTTCAAACAAAAGTAGTGGAGTTATTGGGAATATTTTCCGGGAAATATCTAGAAAGTTGTATTCGAATGAGGTGGATACGGTTTTTGAGGCGTTTAAGGATGTTCTAAATGTAAAAAATGAGAATTTATATCTATTGGAAGAAGACTATAATCTCATATTTAGTTTTGCAAGAAATTTAGGTGAGTCGGATTTAGAAGGTGAAAAGAAGATATTTTTATTAACTCTTGAAAATCTGAAATCGCAAATCAATCTTGCATCTAATATCATGAATAAAAATTTGAAGATGTACAGAGTGCTGGGATTTACCATTGGAGCAATGGTAATTATTATGTTTATTTAAGGAGGATACTATGTTAGATATCAGTTTAATATTCAAAATTGCAGCTGTAGGTATATTAATTTTAATTTTAGACAAGGTGCTTGAGTCCAGTGGAAAGAAAGATTTTGCTGTAGTTGCTAATTTAGCAGGAATAGTTATAGTGCTCATGATGGTTATTACTCTAATAAATAAACTGTTTAATACTGTAAGAACAATGTTCCAATTGTAGGAGAGGGACATGGAAATAATAAAAATTGTTGCATTTGCCTTTACTGCTTTATTTATAGTTCTGATATTCAGGGGGAGAAGAGATGATATTGCAGTTCAAATAAGTATAGCAGTGGGTATAATAATATTCCTCTTTATGATAGGCAAGATAGCGGCGGTGTTACAATTTCTTCAACAATTAGCAAATAAGGCAAATATAGATTTTATCTATTTAACTACTGTATTTAAAATACTTGGAATAGCTTATCTTGCATCTTTTTGCAGTGAAATATGTAAGGATGCAGGGGAAAATAGCATAGGAACAAAAGTTGACTTTGCAGGAAAAATATTCATTCTAGTACTTGCAATTCCAATACTAATGGCTGTGTTACAGTCAATATTAAAGATAATGTAGGTGTTTAATTATGAAAAAAATAATATTAATACTACTGCTTATTATGTCATTTTCTTTTAATGTTAAAGCGGAGGTCAACATTACTACAAATAACACAATAAATAGTAGTGAATCTGCTCAAATTGAACAACTCTATGATTATATAACTAACATTAAGACTAAATATGAACTGCTAAATGGTGTGGATGCAAAAACTTATGTTAACGATTATATGAAAACAGGAGAGGGCAAAATTTCAGTTAAAAAAGTAGTAAATGCAGTAGTTACATATTTATTTAGAGAACTTGGGACCTCTGTAAAGATATTAGCAAGTCTTATACTTATAGCGATAGTTTGTTCTCTATTAACAAATTTGCAAAATGCTTTCAGTAATGAAGGACTTTCTAATATAGCATATTTTGCTTGTTATTCTATACTTATAATTATTCTGTCAAAGTGTTTTTATATTGGTGTTGATGCAGCCAGGAGTACCATTAGTGAAATGACTAATTTCATGAATGCACTTATGCCTGTATTAATAATGCTGTTAGCAAGCGTAGGTGGAATTGCTCAAGCAGCAACAATGGATCCAATAATTATTGGAACTATAACCATAAGTGCAAATATTTTTATGGATGTAATTATACCACTTATTTGCTTAACATTTGTACTGCAGTTTGTAAATAACATGTCAGAAGAATACAAAATTGATAAAATGACAAAGTTGTTAAATCAGATCGTTTTATGGGGACAAGGGCTTATAGTTACACTTTTTATTGGAGTTGTTACTGTTAGGGGAATAACTTCCCAAACCATTGACCAAGTGACAGTGAGAACAGCAAAATTTGCAGTGGACAGTTTTGTACCTGTGGTTGGGAAAAGTTTATCTGATGCAATATCCACTGTAGCTGGCTATTCATTACTATTAAAAAATTCTCTAAGTAGTATTGGATTAGTAATCCTTGTTGTAATTATGCTTTTTCCGGTGATTAAGCTTTTAGTAATGGCACTTTTGTTTAAATTAACTGCAGCACTCATCGAACCGATAAGTGACAGTAGATTGGTAAATTGCATAGGATCTGCGGGAGATTCCATGATACTTATCACATCTTGTTTGATTTGCGTATCAGTTATGTTTTTTATAATAATTGCGATTGTTGCCTCCGCAGGCAAGATGGCTATGGGAGGTTGATTTAATTGCTTGTGGGACTTCAGAACTGGATTATGAGCATTTGTACTGCAGTCTTTTTCATAACTGCAGTGGAAATGATTCTGCCAAATAATGATTTGAAAAAGTATGCAAAATTTGTTCTTGGCATAATATTAATTACAGTTTTTTTAAATCCAATAATTAAAATATTTGATAGTAATTTTAGTATAGCTGCTTATTCTGATAGCTTTTCAAATATAGTTAGTAATAAAGAATATAGCAATTCACTGCAGGAGTATAAAAATAAAAATATAGAGGAGACTCTAAAAGTTTTTGAGGAAAATTTGAAAATTGATTGTGAAAAAAAGTTAAAAGAGAAGTATCCCGAAGACAGTTTTACTGTGAACGTAAATGCTTCTTATAATGAAAAAAAAGGAAGTTATGAAGTTAAAAATGTGAAAATTGGTATTAAAGAAGGAAGCATTGAAAAAATTAAGAGGGTTCAAATTGGTCAAAATGTAAAATCTGTAGACAGTTTAAATTCAGAAGTTAAAAAACAATGTACATTAGTTAAAACATATATAAGTAATGAATTGAAGTTGTCTTTGGATAATATAGAGGTTTATGAACAATGATTTTTAGTAATGGAGGATTGTTATGAATTATAAAGGATGGTTTAATAAAAATTTAAATACAAAAATTGGAAAAAAGGGTCTAAGTAATTTACTTATATTATTTTTGATAGGAATTTTAATACTAATAACGATAAATTTTTTTAGTACAAGTAAAATTCAAAATAATTCTGATCAAAATCAAACACAAAGTCCGGATCTAAAAAGTGTAGACGACTATGAATCTTCTGTTCAAACAAAATTAAAGAATACCCTAGAGCAAATTGAAGGGGTTGGAAAAGTGGAAGTAATGGTAAGTTTTGAGTGTGGAGAGGAACAGGTTCCCGCACTTAATATTACAGACTCCACCAATAATACTGAGGAGAAGGATACAGAAGGGGGCACAAGAAACACCACTCAAAACAACAATGGAAGCACTGTTGTAATCACAAATGATGGAAGCAAATCTGAACCGCTTATAGTGAAAACCTATAAACCCAAGGTTACAGGAGTATGTGTTGTTGCAGAGGGGGCAGACAATAAGCTTACAGAGTTAAGAATATCAAAAGCTGTGATTAATCTTTTCAATATTACTGATGATAAAGTTAATGTTTATCCGATGAAAAAGTAGAATATAATTTTTTTAAGATGCATATAATTTTTTAGAAGAATAAGATAGGGGGAATATGTTATGAATAAAAAGCAAGGCGTTATAATTGTTGCTCTTTTGGCATTGATAGTATGTGCAGGAGTACTTGCCACCAGATTAAGAAGCCCATTGTATGTAAATGGAAGTGATAGTTCTGGGAGCAGTTCAACATCAATCAGCAACTCAAGTAAAAAAACCAATACCACATCTTCTGATTATTTTGCAGAAACAAAACTTACAAGAGATCAGAAAGATACTGAAACACTTCAGACACTTAAGGCATTAGCAGATGATAAAAATGTTACTCAAGCAAATAGAGATGATGCTGCAAAAAAATACACTCAGCTTGCTATGAATAACAGTTATGAGTCTAAAATAGAAACCACACTTAAAAGCAAGGGGTATGAAGATGTTATATGTTCAGTGGAGGACAGTGGAGTTAGGATAATAATCAAGGGTAAGGATACACTTACAGATAAAGAATCAAGAGAAATTAAAGATGTTGTTTTGAACATATCCAAATTAAAAAATGTTGAAATAGAAGTTAAACAATAATATTTGTAATAGTGGTTTCTATTTGCTATAATATAAATTATAGTGGTTCAGCTTAATAGATAAGGAGGTACATTTATGGAAGAAAACATTAAACATGAAATAGATATGGGTATCGTAAAAATATCTGATGATGTTGTAGGAGTTATTTCAGGAATAGCCGCTACGGAAATCAAAGGTATTATAGGTATGAGTGCAAACCTTGTTGGTGGCATTACTCAAATATTGGGCGGAAAGAAAAATTTATCAAAAGGTGTTAAAGTTAGTGTAGGGGAAAACAGTGCTGCTATTGATTTGTATGTTGTAGTTGAATATGGTGTTAAAATACCTGAGGTAGCGCTGCAGGTTCAGGAAAATGTTAGGAAAGCTGTTGAATCTATGACAGGTCTAAATGTATCTGCTGTGAATATACATGTCCAAAACGTTATGATTCCTAAACTTGATGGAGAAAAGGAAGAAGTAGAAGAATAGTTTTGCACCCTCTGAAATCAGAGGGTGTTTCTATGTTTCGAAAGAAAATTAAGTATAATTATGGTTATATCGACAATAATTTAAATGATTTATAATTTAGGAGGAAAAAATGAACAGGAGAAAATCAAGAGAACTCTCAATGAAGCTTATCTATCAGATGAGTGTAAACAAGGAAGATTACAAAGATGTTATAGAGAACCTTAAGGAAAGTATAGAATGTGACTTGAAAAGTGATGAGGATATAGATCTAAAAGATATTGATATGGAATTTATCATAAGGATTCTCAAAGGGGTTGAGAATAATAAGGAAGTAATTGACAGAGAAATTGAAAAATATCTTGTTAATTGGAAGTTAAGCAGACTTTCAAAGATTGATCTAACGATATTGAGAATATGTACATTCGAAATTATGTTTGAAGAGGATATACCAGATAATGTTTCCATCAATGAAGCGCTTGAACTTGCAAAAAAATATTCTGATGATAAGTCTGCCGCTTTTATTAATGGAGTGATAGATAAAATAATAAAAAATAAAATGTGAGGCATGGAAATAAGATGTATGTTAAAACACTTTCAGTTTCAGGTCTTAACAGTTATATAAAAAAAATTGTAGATAATGATTTTATACTTAATAATTCAAGTGTAAGAGGTGAAATATCCAACTTAAAACTTCATAGCAGCGGTCATATGTATTTTTCTTTAAAGGATACGTTAAGCAAAATAAATTGTGTAATGTTTAAGGGCAATGTTTCAAAGTTAATATTAAAGCCTGAAAATGGTATGAATGTTATAGTAAAGGGCAGAATTTCAGTATATGAAAAAGAGGGCTCCTATCAGTTGTATTGTGAAAATATGGAACTTGAAGGAATGGGAGAATTGTTTATTGCCTATGAGAAACTCAAAAGCAAACTGGAAATGGAAGGGCTTTTTAAAGTTTCACATAAAAGACCGTTACCAAGGTATGCTAATAAATTGGGAGTAATAACCTCTCCAACCGGGGCTGCTATTCAGGATATTATAAATGTGGCTAAAAGAAGGAATAGTGGAGTTGACATATTGCTTTATCCTGCTAAGGTTCAAGGAGTAGATTCTAGCATAGAACTTATAAATGGAATAGATTTTTTAAATAAAAGTAATGTTGATGTGATTATTCTTGCAAGAGGAGGAGGATCCATTGAAGAACTATGGGCTTTTAACGATGAAAAATTAGCTTATGCTGTATATAATTCAAAAATTCCAATAATTACAGGTGTAGGTCATGAAACTGATTTTACTATAGTTGATTTTGTCAGTGATAGGAGGGCTTCAACCCCATCTCAAGCCTCAGAGATTGCAGTTTTTGATTTAAATGAAACAAATGATAAGATTTTTTACTTTAGAAATACTTTAGATAAGATAATTCACAGAAAAATAACTGAAAATAAAAATAGAGTTGACATATTAAAAGGAAGAATGGAATTCTTTAACCCCAGCATAAGAATTGTGAATGAGTATTCAAGGATTATGGAATTGAAAAACGCTTTGGAAAGGCACGTGAAATTAAAAATATCAAGTGAAAAAGATAAACTTGGGAATTTAAATTCTCTTCTCATGGCAAATAATCCACTTAAAGTGCTTAATAAGGGATATTCTATTATTGAAGATGAAAAAAGCAATGTTATAAGTTCCATAAAGGTACTTGAGAAAACAGAAACTCTGAATATTACATTAAAGGATGGCAGTATAAAAGCAAAATTAAAGTGTAATTGAAGCAAGGAGGGTATTCCTATGGCAAAGAAAAATGAATCTTATGAAGAACAGCTTGAAAAATTAGAGAAAATTGTTGACAAAATGGATAATGGGGAACTTTCACTTATAGATGCAATGAAGGATTACGAAGAGGGTATTAAACTTTGTAATAAATTATATAAGACTTTAAATGAAGCGGAAGGAAAAATAAAGATAATTACTGAAAACAATGAAGAGGATTTTGATAACAAAATGCAGTAATAAATGAATGGAGGAACAAATGGAAAATAATGAAAAACTAATTCAAATTTTACGTCAGGACATAAATAATTGGTTAAGTAAATATTTTTCAAACAAGGGTTGTTATGAAAAAATCATTTACGAAGCCATGGCATATAGTCTAAATGCCTCGGGAAAAAGAATAAGGCCTATATTATTTTTGCTTGGATACTATATGTACAATAAAGATTATAGTAAGGTGTTGCCTGTAGCTGGTGCCATTGAGATGATACATACATATTCTCTTATCCATGATGACCTCCCAAGCATGGACAATGATGATTTAAGGCGGGGAAAGCCCACAAATCATAAGGTTTTTGGTGAAGCTTTAGCTGTACTTGCAGGAGATGGACTTTTGAATGAGGCAATGAGTATAATGTTTAGATTCTGCTTGGAAAATAATTCACCTGAAAATCTCTTGGCATGTAAAACGATAAGTGAGAGTGCCGGAGTTGATGGTATGATTGGTGGTCAAGTAATTGATATATTAAGTGAGAATACAAAAATATCACTGGATCAGTTATATAGTATGCACAGAAAAAAAACTGGAGCGCTGATAAAAGCGTCAATTATGTCAGGAGCTATTATTGGAGGCGCAGATAAAACTGAATTGGAATATTTAGATGTATATGGAGATAAATTAGGATTAGCATTTCAAATCAAGGATGATATTTTAGATATCGTAGGAGATACTAATGTACTTGGGAAAATGGCAAAAAGTGATATATCAAATAATAAGACAACATTTATATCAGAATATGGATTGGAAAAATGTAATGAACTATGTAATGAGCTTACAGGTTTATGTATACAAAATTTAAGCAATATAAATCTAGATATCTCATATTTAAAGTATTTAACATTTTATCTTTTAAACAGAAACTGCTAAATAAGTTTTAGCAGTTTTTTATTTGTATTGACAACCACTGGCTATGCCAGTGGACAAAAAGGCTTTAGCTCTGAACAAAAAATAACTCCTATGATAGAATTTAAGCGACTGACAATCGCAAAATAATATCATAGGAGGTGTCGTATGG
>Ga0268357_100109_pt1 | contig 150084 bp, 138 predicted proteins | sample BioMet10_FD_192466 | JGI IMG/M metagenome (GOLD analysis project Ga0268357, IMG submission 192466) | Sewage microbial communities from Oakland, California, United States - Biofuel 10 (Illumina Assembly) | ecosystem: Engineered > Wastewater > Sewage > Unclassified | place: USA: California...
TAATTAGATTCATTTGTCGACTTCCTTTATAGTAGTTTTTGTGGTGATTACACTATATCAGAAATCTTCAAATGAATCATTTCTTTTTTGTTTACTTATTCGGTCATTTCATTTTACAACTTTGCTTTTATAGCCCTTTATTACACCATTTTCCTCCAATTTCTTTATTCTTTGATGTATTGCTTGCCTTGACATATGGAGAATCCTGCTTATTTCTTCATGAGATATTCTTGCATTATTACTAATAATATTAATAATTTTAATATCTAAATCATCCATGTATCACGCCTCCTTGCTATATGCAATATATTTTAGCATGAATATTTCATTATGTGTTTATACTAGACAAAGTAACTGCTAATAGCAATAAAAGTTATTGTATAAATAAGAATTTTCATACGTAATATGTTTTTTTATTTAAAATATACTTAAGACAGTTGCTGTTCGTAACTCTTCTGAAATTAGACAAAATAAAATAAGAAGTCCCCCTCATCTGAGGATTCTCCTTCTTTTTTATATACGAAATTTTTCTATCTTCTGGTCATCTTTACTGCCTCCTTGAAAATAAAAAATGCTCTTACCCATGTTGCTAAGGTAAGAGCTTTCAATATTATAATATATGCGAACTAACTCTCAATCACATATATTAGTATTTAAAATATATTTTTATCCCCTTTCAAAGCAAACAAATTTCCAAGTTTAACTTTCTTAAAAAATCCTATTTTATATGGTAACCCCAGTTGTCTTTGTGCTCTAAACTAATTATTATTGAATCAGTTTCTTTACTATCAGTTGATGTTACGTATGTAGTTCATACAATCCCGCTGGCTTTTATTCCGCCATTAACTCATTCATTAAAATCTCACATTCCTCTTTAGCGGACATACTAATGCCCTCCTTACAAAATTAATACTTCTTTTAAATCTCTGATTAATATTTTGTCATATAAGAATAATTATAGTATAAATACGAGAGTTTGCGAAAACGTGTACTGATTTTTCAAATTTTTGTTGTGACAGTGCCTTTTTTATATTTGGATTTCATCAATCTTTATTCCGTATATATCAAATATTTCTTCATCTATCTTTCCCTGCAGTTCCTGAACTTCTGACTCAGAACTGCCTCCCATTCTGTCTACGAGATTTTCAATAAACAGCTGCCTTTGAGCACTGCAGTATTTTATAGGTATTTGATCTAAATTTATTTTTTTTAGCTGCGGCGTTGAATTAATATTCGTAACGAGAAATTTTAAATAATACCACTCCATTAATTTAGAGTTTAATATAGCAAGAACATATTTAACTCTAAATTCTTTATTTTTTACAATAATTCCATATAATGACTGTTCAATGGCATAGCCGCTGTCATCTATTGCTGCAATTATTTTACTTCCTGTTTTTCTCACTAGGATTTTATTTTTAGCTTTTAATTTATCAACATTTTTAGTCCCTCCAATTATATTTGAGGGGACTATATCGTAAAATTTATTGCCTAATATCCCATACTTTTTTATATTTACCCCTTTTATTACAGGGACTTGGTCATCATGCATCTTTTTATCCGTAATATTTTGGTTTATTCCGATGAATCCGGTAAAGGATAGTGCAATACCCTTTAAATCTAAGGCGCCTGTTTTGAATTTTTCAAAAATATTTTTATAATAATCAAAACTGTAAGACACAAATTGAAAGTCACTACTATTTAAAAGATCCTTCTGTATATTGTAGAATTTTCCGTTATTCAAAATACTTACTTCTATTTTATTATAACAAGAAAAGCTGTTTTCTATAACAAGGACCATGGAATCCACAATTATATTACTAAGCTTAATACCAAATAAAATGTGTTTTATATTATATCTTTCTAAAATATACTTTCTAAACTTCAGAAATTGACGATTTTTTGCAAATCTATCTGGAATTAGAAAGCCTATGTATCCTCCTTTTTTTATTATCTCCAGACTCCTTTCTAAAAAATAATCATAGAGATTTGGCAAGTATGTATTGCCTGAATAGTTTTCTTTATAATACATTATGATATCAACAGGGATTTTCTGACCGTACTTTCTAGAAAGTGAAACCCAAGGAGGATTACCCACTATAAAGTCAAATTTATTGCTCCAAAACCTGGTCAAATCCGCTTGGCTCTCTTCTGATTGTTTTTCCCACTTAACAAGGCTATTGCACAAAACTATATTAGGATTACAATATAATCCGCCAAAATCCTTGAAAATAAGGCTGTTTATAGTAAACATTACCCCAAACTCATCAATGTCCGCTCCATATATACAATTTTTAATAATATGATAGTGTATATTTTCATCACACCAATATTCGCCGCCCTTAAGCCACAGAGTTTTTCCATTTTTTAAGATACTGTAAATTTCATCTGAATACTTAATCTTTAGATTTATAACATTTGCCTTAAACTTTTCTTTTAATATATCGTAAGCACTTAGTAGAAAATATCCGCTTCCACAGGAAGGGTCAAGAACTTTTACAAATGGATTTTCTAAAACATCAGCTTTAACCAAAGAGTTTTCCAATATAAAATTTATTATATCATCTGGTGTATAATACAATCCAAAAAGTTTTCTAGTTTCTATATCCAAGAATTCTTCATAAACCCTGCCAAGTAAATTATTATCTATTGCAGTTTTAAAATTGTACCTAGAAATGTCTAATGTTGCATGTATTTTTTTCAAAATATCATTATTAAATTTTATATCTGGGAAGCTATATTTCATGTCACACCCTGTGTCCTGTACTATTCTGAAAATAATATAATTTACAATATATGTATAAGACACTCTTGATGAGTTCTCATCATTTAATTCTGCATATATTAGTTTCAACTCCTGCACAAGTCTGTTGCTGTCAAAATTAATAGTCAAAATACCACCTCCCAAGAGTGAATTGATAGTTAGATAATTGATAAATATATTATAATTTTTGTTTGTATTAATTACAATTATAATGTAAAATTAACTTGTGTAAAATCCATTATAAATTTACAGGCGGGTGAATTTTATGAACATTGTTATTGTTGGCGGCGGGCAAGGCGGGTATACTATCGCTAATTACTTTATTAATATAAGCGATATTAAAATAACTATGATTATTGATAAAAGAGAGGATGCTCCTGCTATAGTTCTTGCCAAAAAATTAAAAATACCCCATTCATCATCTATTGATAAAATTGACACAAGTGTTACTGATATAATAATTGAAGTTACTGGAAATGAAAATTTTTCAAAGTTGCTTTATGAAAAATTTAGCGAGCATTGTACTGTGGTTAACTCCACGGCAGCGCTACTCATAACGACCTTAGTTAAAAAGGATGTTGAAACATTAAACAAGCTTAATAATGATATGAAAATTATAAGCAATACCTCTGAAGTTATTAAAAATGAATTGAACGAAATTACTGCATCAGTAAATAATATACATAAGGTTAGCGATAAATTAACAACTGCAACTATAAACTCTTCAAATTACATAAAAAGCAGTGACGAAATAATTGATTATGTAGAAAAAATGTCCAAGCAAACAAAAATACTTGGGTTAAATGCTTCAATCCAGGCTGCCAGAGCTGGCGAACATGGAAGGGGCTTTTCAGTCGTGGCAACAGAAATACAAAAGCTTGCAGACAGTACTAAAACCTTCGGTTTCGAAATCAGTCAAATACTTTCAAAACTGGTAGAAGAAATTAAAAATATATCTAAAGAAACAAACTCATTAAAATCTCTTTCAAATGTTCAAATAAAGTCATCTGAAAATGTAAATAATGCAGTAAATGATTTGCTTGCTGAAACACAGAAATAAGACAAGGCGGTACCTGGTACCGCCTTGTTTTTATGTTTGCACACGCAGAGATGTTGAAGCACGAAAAACGTCAATAGGAGTTGAACTTACTTATGGATTCTTTTTCCGCCAAAAGCTGAAATTGTTCGTGTTCCTGCAATATAACGTCCACCTTGTAAAGTTCTCTTAGGAATGAATATCTCATCACCTGGATTTAATACAATTTCCTTTCCGTCAATAATTGCTGTATACTGACCTGCAACAACAACCGTATATTCATCAAATTCATGCTTATGTTCTTTAGAAACCCTATCTGAATAACATGTCCAAAAAGCCATTTGGCTGCCATCTTGTCCCTCAAAATAATAACCATCAATGTCTTCTGTATTTTGTTGACTACTACTGATATGATTTTTTTCATTTTTCATAAACTCTGGGAAATCTTTCATTTTTAATGCCTCCTATTTTCTATATAAAATATTTATTATATAGCACATAATAATTTACTATTGTACACTAACTTAATTATACAATATATGGATGGCATTAACAATTAGATAAAAGTATACAGCAACATTCCTGTACCCTACTCCATCAAAAGTTATAGGTATTCTATCAAACATTTTTATAGCAGCATACCCTCGCCCTCTGTAATAACCAAGCTCTACTATTTCCTTCAAAAATACGACTTAACTAAACGATAAACCTGCTAATAAAAATCAAGTCTTTTTTGATAATTTAAGATAATTTTCAAATGTCAAATCCTTTTTATTACACTTTAACTTAATGACATTGTGCGTTAGCCTTGTTATAATATATCTGATATATTGACAAACGTGCAGGCTATGCTATAATCAAAATGTAAAGAATTGGGAGGAGAATATGAAAAAATTATTAATTGCTCTACTAATACTTGGAACTATTAATTTTACAGGATGTGGCCAAAAAAGTGCAGCCGATAAAGCAGTAAAAGAAACATCTCCAACTACAACTACAACTACTACAGTCAAATCTGATACAACAGCTACTGCAGCTAAAACTAATACAACAGCTACTACAACTAAAACTGATACAGCTAAAGCAACAACTAGTGATGGCAAACAATTAGGTTATGTAAAAAAGTTGTATGAAGAAAGTGGGAGTAAGTATATTTCAATACAATATGTACAATGGTTGTCAGGAGAAGAAGCTATTAAGGCTATAATGGAAGATGAAAAATGTACAAGAGAAGAAGCACAATCTAGATATACTAATGATCATTATATAAGAGGTACAAACAAAGAAGTAAAAAAAGTAAAAGTTTCAAATAATGCTACTTATAGTATAATTAAAACTGGTGTTGAAGCAACTAAATCAAACTTTGATGAAGTAACGAAAGAGCTTGGAAAACTACCATACGGAATTTTATGTGATGTAACTATAAAAAACAATGAAGTTACAGATTTGAAGCAAATATATCAACCATAATAAATTATAAAGTTAATTTGTTGGATAATATAGTAACAATCAAACTTCCAATTCTCGAGTTTGATTGTTACTGTTTTTTTAGATTTCAAAGAGGTATATAGTTTAATTTAATATATATTATAGTAATAACAAGAGCTAATGCTGGTGAAAGAGATTAGCTCTTGCTCAAATGCCTAAAAATTGCAAGAAGAAAACAAGCATGATAAATGTAACCCCTAGGTCGTATACCTTCGTTCATCAATCCGTGTACTGCGTACATAGAATTTGTACATAACAAGAATCACCTGTGGAGAGTTATCCACAATGATTTGCGCACACTGTTTCCTAAATAGCAAAAAAGCTTCTACAACCCTTTATTTACAAAGGTTTGTAGAAGCTTTGTGAGCCACCAAAGTATATGTGGTCGGCTTATTTAAAATATCTGTTTAAAAGTCCTTTGAACGCCATTCCATGTCTTGCTTCTTGTTGGACACAATAAGCAACACCCCTACTGCATAGGGTCTGCACGGAATTTCGTGGGCAATGCCCACAAGATTTCCCTTGAGTTTAGACCTTGAAAATAAAGAATATTTAGCTTTCATTAAGGTCAAATGCAGTTCTTTCTCCCACTGGTGTATCCATAATTTTGCGTTTAGAGAGTACCCAAAGACAAACGCCCACTGCACTTGCACAAAATTCAGATGCGGTCAGCGACCAAATTACACCATCCAATCCAAATATTATGTTTCCTATAATAATGATAGGAATTAGTGCAATTCCTCTTACTACGGACATAATATTGGACTGCACACCTTTACCAAAAGCTTGAAATATACTTGTGATAAATCCCGAAAGTCCGGCGAACAAAGTGGATAGGAGTAGTGCTGTTAAAATTTCTTTACCTACATGTATTACATTAGTATCAGAGCTGAACAGACTAAGTACTTGTGTCCGAAATGCAAACAAGATAGCCGCAATTCCCAAAACAATGCAAACGAGATAGGTTACTGTTGTTTTAAGCACTTTACTCAAACGTTCGGTATCTGCTGCCGCATAAGAGAATGCTATCAAAGGCACTACCCCCATATACAGACCCATGCCAATGAAATCGGAAATCTGACATATTCGGTTGGCTACACCAAAAGCAGCAACCACATAATCACCATACAGCATCGAATAGTTGTTAAATAAAAGACTGGATACAATCAGAAAACATGAAAGTAGAAGTGCAGAAACACCAATCTTAAAAATGTTGCCAAGTATATCTTTTGTAGGTTTAAAATCCTGTAGTGACACACTCTGAACAGGACTTTTTGTGCTCAGATACAAAACATAGTACACAACCGCACAGATATTGCCAATCACCGTTGCGATAGCCGCACCCATCACACCCATGCCAAGTGTAAAAATTAAAATTGGGTCAAGTATGATATTAACAACCACGCTAATAACCATGCCAATCATAGATTCCTTTGCCGCACCTTCGCCCCGAATAGTTTGACCTAAAGTAAAATTTGCTATCATGAACGGCGCGCCAATCACAAAAGGCAGAATAAAATCCATTGTTGGGATAAATGCGTCACCAGTAGCACCTAAGACATTTAAAATTGACGTTAAAATTGGGTTGCATATTATGGAAAATACAACGCCTGCCAACAACGATAGATAAAAATTAACAGAGGATGCACTTTTTACGCCACTTATATTTTTTTCGCCTAGTAGCCGTGAAATGTAGGTGCTTCCACCAGTTCCAAACAGTTCTCCAAGTGCCATAAGAATAGTTGTAAACGGTAGCGCAAGTGTCACAGCGGCCAATGCAGACGTATTATTCAATAGACCTATGAAATAGGCGTCTATAATATTATAAATCATATTGACGACCATACTCATAATCATTGGTACTGCCATGTGCATAATCGCTTTAGGCACGGGAGCTTTCTCAAGATAATACATTTCATTATTTTCTTCATTGTTCATAATAACATCTCCTTTTAATTGGTAGAATTCTACCTAATTGTGCAAAAGAAAGCGCTGTCAAGCGCGATTGCTAGTGCCTATGTTTTCATATGCTTTTATCAGCAATTCTAAAAAGTCTTTCTTCTGCTCATTCGTAAATCCCTGCAACAATTTTCGTTCTGTTTCCGCAAAGATATTTTCAGTTTCATCTATCAACTGTATGGACTTTTCAGTAATTTCAATTTTCATTGTGCGCCCGTCCTCATCACCCTGCTGCCGGATAATAAATCCGCTTTTTTCAAGTCCATTCAGAAGGCTTGTTACTGAAGGACCACTTAGCCCCATAGACTCACTTAATGCCTTGCGGCTTATTTCGCGTCCATTTTTTATACTATCATGAATGTCTCCAAGAAGCCGGGCTTGCTGATTTGTTATGCCATAATCTGTTAGGCTTTGATCGTTGGCATAGCGCATACCGAATGCAATAGTCCGAATGTAGTAGCCGTAGCCCTCCATTCTATCCACCTCCAAAATTAGGTTGAGTTCTACTTAATAGTGTATAGGTAGAATTCTACTTTGTCAAGAGAATATATAAATATTTTGTGATGACCCGACGAGGTAAATAAAACTTCTGTTGGTGTATGTTTTAAAGCATGTGAGGAACAAGAAGTTAAAAGTGCTAATTCTAATGTACTCCTTATCACTTTTGAAAACCTGCGTGAAAATTTTGCTCAATACAAAATTTTGATGACAAATGAGTCATTGGCTATTTTCGCAAAGCTCTTAATTCAATGATTGCCTCAAAAGTTGCTAACATGCCTACAATCCGTGTACTGCGTACATAGAATTTTGTACACAAAAAGTCCCGATAATCCACTGTTTCCAATGGATTATTGGGACTAAGTGCGTCACGAACGTCTATGTGGTCGGCTTATTTAAAATATCTGTTTAATAATCCTTTAAATGCCATTCCATGTCTTGCTTCTTCTTGGATATTAAGTGAAGACTTCCTACTGTGTATGGTCTGCACGGCATTTCGTGGGAAAATCCCTTGAGTTTCCCCTTGAGTTTTAGATACTATTAAAGAATTTTGAGTTACAACTACGCCAGCCACCTTTTAGCGGTTGTTGGTGTTGTGTTATTAATCTTTGTAGTTGTTTTGAATATTCATCATGATTTCCATCAATATGATACGGGTCGCTCTTAGTTTAATGAAATCCAATTTCTTTAGTTCGTTTTAAAAGAGGATAGCAAACTAACTTTGCTTCACATTGTACATCCGCCATGTCAACAATTATAAAGTTGATGACATGGTGTAGTATATTTTATATATGGCTCTTGCAAATTTTTCAACAGTATATACTACCGAACTGATACGCCATTTCTAAACTCTCTTTTAGGGAAACTAGCGCCAGCTATTTTATCCTCAGGTACTGCTTTTTCAATTCTTTGAATATCATTTTCACTTAAATTCACCTCTATAGATTTTAGTGAGTCCTGAAGTGTAGTTCGTCTTGAAGCACCAACTAATGTTATAATGTCATCACCTTTGGTTAAATGCCATGCGAGAGCAAGTTGAGGTATAGTAATATGCTTTTCATCAGCTATTTTGCGTAATCCTTCTACTAGCTGAAGATTTTTGTCTATATTTTCTTCAAAAAATAAAGGAACAAAGGAACTTGATCTATGTGATTTGTCTTTTGAACATGTACCACTAAGTAATCCATGAGCAAGTGAACCAAATGCTACTATGCCTATACCAAGTTCTCTGCATGTGGGTATTATTTCTTTTTCAATGCTCCTATTGAATAAGGAATATTCAGCCTCTAAAAAGCTAATTGGATGTACAGCATTGGCTCTTCTTAGGGTGTCAGTGTCAACTTGTGTAAGTCCAATATGTTTTACATATCCAGCCTTAACTAGGTCAGAAATAACTCCAATAGTTTCTTCTACAGGAATGCCTAAATCAATTCGAGCAGGCTCATAAAGGTCAATATAATCTAAATTTAACCTTTTAAGAGTATAAGTAAGATAGTTTTTTATTGCTATAGGTCTAACATCTAACCCATACATTAAACCATTAGGTGCAGCTAGCATACCAAACTTTACTGAGATAAAAGCTTTATGTCTCCTTTGACCTTTAAGTGCTTCACCAATCACCATTTCACTCTTGCCAGAACCGTAAAAGTCTGCTGTATTTAAATGATTTATCCCTGAATCTAGTGCTTCATGGATTGTTGTTATATTTTCAGTCTTATTATCATCAGTTATCATCCCTCCACAACCTAATCCAAGTTTATAAAGTTCTAAGTCATTATTTTTATATTTCATTTTAACTCCTCCTATTCAATTATAATGGTGAATTTATTCATTCCCTAATGCTTTGGGTACTATCAAAAATCTTTTTTAAAGACCTCATAGTAATAAGCATTTCTTCCTCTGATAATTCTTCTGCTGCTAAATTCACCAAAGCTTGAATTTCTTCATGAATCATAGGCATAATCGCTTTAGCCTTATCTGTTAAATACAACCTATAAGCCCTACTATTTCTCTCATGTTGCTCTTTATATACATAACCTAGTTCTATTAGCTTTGTAATAGTTCTTGCTGACATTGACTTATCATTACCTATCTCTTCACTCAGTTTATTTTGGCTAATACCTTCATTTTTTTCTAAGATAAATAAATATGGACAAGAGCCACTGCTTAATTCATACTCCTTTAAAACCTTATCTAAATAAATTTGTGTGTTTCTAAAAATCTTACTAACGAGCATTATAAAATGCATACTTCCTGTATCCACAATTATTACCACCTTTATTTTAATTGACTAGTCAACACTTATTATATTGCTTTTGTGTTGACTAGTCAACATGTTTTGTGTAAAAGGAGATTTTGCGAGGTTCTTAACAGAATATATAAAGGGTTGTTCATTGAAATTTAAAAATCCCTACTACGAACAACCCATTTACAATTTACCATTTATCATATGTTATACTGTAGTTAGCTCTATATAAATTTCTGTTTTTGGTAATATAGAAATCAAGCAGAGCGGAAGTTAAAAATCCCTGCAAAAAATGGAAAATTCCATTGCAAGCACCCCTTAAAAATAATATCTTTTTTAGTGACGAAACTGAAAAGGAGAACAAGGAGATGCTGACAATGGAACAAGTATATCGTATCAGAAATCTAAAGAAATTTGAAGGGAAAAGTTTAAGAAAAATTGCTGATATTACAGGGCATGGTATTTTATTATTCTAAATAGATTTATAAGTTCTTTATCAACATCATTAATCACTTCAACCTTTGAAAGATCTTTACCGAAGTAAACCCAGCCCGCACCAAAGAAAAGTTCAACATAGCATGTATGCTCCGGTATCATTTCTATTATTGTTTTTCTTAACCTTGACTTTCCTCCCATTCTACTAATAGGTGGTTTTAACATTTTCTTCACTTCCCTTTATTTTAGTGTAGGTTAATATTCACACCGCCACTCACACCAAAATAAATAGCACCTGGCTAAATGATGCCAAATGATTTGATGTCCTTGTTACTTTCACTCTTATTGTAGCCCCTTATAACAAGAGGATTATTTAAGTGAAACAGTCCTAAGTACTGAGATTATTTCCGAAAGTTTTCCTGTTTCTTTGTCTGAAATGCCTGAGAGACATAATCTGAAGTAAACTGTATTTTGAAAATCCACACTTCTATAATTCAAAAAGAACTCTTCAGCACTTTTTATTTTGATGCCTCGAGCCAATAGATGTTCTTGTGCCCTGTTTAAATCAATAACATTTCTATGAACTGCCCAAATGAATATCCCGTTTTGGGGTATGTACCATTCCATATCATCATATTTCAATGACTGATAAATTGCGTCTGCCTTCTTCATTCTATCAGAATAGATTTTTCTCACCTTATGTATATGTTTATCATACATACCGGATTTAATAAACAGTTCTAATGCTGCTTGAGTAAGTTTAGTAGTATTTAAATCTCCCATACGTTTTATTTCTATTGCCGAAATGATCATGGATTTTGGGAAAATGCCAGCTCCTAATCGCAATCCAGGCATAAAAGTCTTTGAAAAGCTTCTTATATAAATCACCTGCTCTTTATTTGCATAGTAATGAACAGGCATCGAGCCTTTTCTGGAACCTAAATCTAAAAGATAATCGTCCTCTACGAGTATTATGTTATACTCACTAATTAGTCTTGCAAGGTGCTTCTTATCGTTTTCCGAAAGATTAAAACCAGTTGGATTATGATGTCTAGGTATGATATAAAACGCTCTAATATCCCCATTTCTAAATAATTCTTCTATCTTATGAAAATCATAGCCATCACAAGTTCTTTCTATCTCAAGCATCTCTAATCCCATTAGTTTGGCTTGCTTCAGTGCTAAGTAGTATGATGGAGATTCAACTAATAATTTGCCTTGACGGTCTTTGAATATAACTTGTAAGGCAATAGTAATAGCTTGTTGCGCCCCATTTGTAATCATTACATTTGCATAAGTGGTATAAACACCGTCATTCATGAAACGTTCTGAAAGCAACTTTCTTAAACTATAAAGCCCTTCTGGTGCTTCATAACCATAAGCATCTGATTTATATATATCCACGGCTTTGTTTACTACATGAGTAAATTCTCGATATGGGAGCAACTTTTGCTCTGTCTTTAGCATACTAAAATCCGTGATTTCTGTATTTTTTTTCATAGCTATATCAAGATCCGATAAATAATATCCACCTCGGTTGATGGCATATACCTTATGATCATCCTCCAACTCACGATAGGCCCGATTAACCGTAATTTTGTTTACCCCAAGCTTATTCGATAGTATTCTGCAACTTGGTAGTCTTTCTCCATTACTTAGTTTTCCAGTATTTATAAGGTCCATAATATACGATTTGACTTCTTCAGATTTTTTCATAATGCTACCTCTTGTACTAGTACAATTTATATTTTAAGTATTTGAACTACTAATATCATTATTATATACTTTAGTAAATAAATAATCTACATGTTGAAAGGAGACTTATAAATGTCTGATTCCCGTTTTGAAATTACAAATGATATGTCAAATATTGAACCATGCAGTATTAAAAGGCTTTTATCCTCCACTTATTGGGCAACTGATAGGGCCGAAGAAACTATCAAAAAATCTTTAGAAAACTCCATATGTTATGTAGTCAAACTGTCTGATATAGTCATTGGTTTTGGCAGAGCAGTAACTGACTATTCCACCATGTTTTGGTTATGTGACCTTGTTATCGACAAACAATACAGGGGAAACGGACTCGGTATGATGTTATTGGAAAACATATTAGCTGACCCACGTCTCGCCGAACTTTTAGGAATTCTCGCCACAAATGATGCCCATGATTTATACAAAAAATATGGATTTTTTAAAGACAATGGTAAATTCATGGTAAAACCTCGTTAGAATCGTAAATACGAAAATGGCACCCTAAGAAAATTACAATTAGGGTGCCTTGCTTAACTTCGTTGTATTTAATCTCAAATGTGAAGTAGAATTTAAGTATACGGATTTAATTCAGAATCAGGAAAACTAACATTTTTTCTCGCTATTCCTTAAAAAACTGTAACATTTCCTCCTGGTATAGCTTTCATCATATTCTCCGATGGCTTGAGCCACTTGCCACCAAGTTAATCCTTTTACATATCTTAACCTCAGTATCTGTCGCATCTGACTATCTTCTACAGTGCCTATAAATCGGTTAAGCCGGTTATACTCATATATACATTTTTCCTGGTTTATCTGAATCAATTTAACAATATCATTTATTTCAGACTTTAATCTCATAATTTTATTCACATCTCTTTTGCCTAAATCATCTGAATATCCTTCCAACATTATATTATGCAATATATAAGGAAAACTTAGAGAGGACCCCTTAACGTTGTCGAATGTTTTCTGGTCTGCTTTATCCAATGCATTATTAAGTGAATCAAGCTACCCTTGAAGATGTTCTATTTCTCTGTTCAAATAGAATAATTGTGATAGTTCCTCTTTAGTCATTTAATCCCTCCCAGTTGTTTGTTCCGCCTTGCTCATTAAAACTACATTGTCATATATACTTATCTGTTTTCCTGCCTTTCTTAGCTCATTCCACCCTTTAAATTCATCATCTAATATATTTGTTATACTTGTTTCTGTACTATGCCACTCTGCGCCTAATGTTGCTACCATATTTGACCAATCTTCAATATCATGAGGTATTAATTCGCCTCCAAAGTCAATATGTCTTAACTCATGATATAATACTGCTATTACCTGTTCTCTACTCATGTTGTCCAAATAATAACCTCTAGTTTCTAGTACATACCAGTACCCTGTATACTCTGTAAGTTGTTTACTTGCATTTGATATTTTTGCTATCCATTGATGCTTATTGTTGTCCGGTTTTATCCAGTTTGTATCTTCTAAGAACAAACGCTATAGGCTTGTATAGCTGATTCTTAATCCAGTGTTTATCATCGTATTTTGCATTATCAAGCTTTGTAATTTTTTGAATCCTTCCTGAATCTTCATTTGTTGCATATTGAACATTGTAACCGCCACTGAATTCTATATCCTCGTACACGGTGAACCATGAGTACTCAAATAAATAAAGCCGCCATTTCTGGCGGCAGATAAAACTATTGTTTTTGTTTTTTGCATTCAATAGAAAGTTTTTCAGACCATGGAAGAAGATCTTCCAGAAAGTCAAGATTTTTATCTTCCATATGCTTCGGAATTTCTGTAAGAAGCAATTCAAAATAATTATAGGGTTTTAAATTATTGGCTTTTGCTGTTTCTGCAATACTGTAAATAATAGCGCTGGACTTTGCTCCGTCAATTGTATCAATCAAGTGCCAGTTACGCTTTCCAATACAGAATCCGCGAATACTGCCTTCAGCTGCATTATTATCAGCAGGAACATATCCATCTTCAAGAAATACTTTTAAGTATTTTTCTTGGTTAAGACAGTAAGTGAAGCCTTTTCCTGTTTCAGACTTTGGTAAAACAGAGTTATAGTTCTGTTTTATCCATGCAAAGAAAGCCTCAACCATTGGTTTTATTGTCAATTGTCTCTGCCTTTGACGTTCCTCCGGCGAAAGCTCGGCTAATAAGCCTTCTACTTTATAAATAGCGGCAATCTGTTTTAATGCATCATAAGCAAGTGTTCCTTTGGACTTTTCTTTTCCAAGAGCCTTTACAACATTTGCAAATCGTCTACGAGCATGACTCCAACAACCCGCAATTTTCAGCTCTTCACGCTCTTTTTCAAGCAGATGATACACCTGATAACCATCCGTGACGACTATGCCCGAATAATCTTTTAAAAATTCACGTGGATGGCTAGCATTCCGTGTTTTCTGGTATTCATATAGCACAATAGCAGCAGAATCATGCATTTTCCCTGTACTGTAAACCCACATATAGCTCTTGGCACCTGTAGCTCGTCCATCCTTGCTGACGCAAATCGGAGTTTCATCTGCCTGTAGCACAGAGCAATTGTATATCTCTTTATGCAGTCTGTCATAAAGAAGTGAAAGGTACCTTTCGGCACACCTTATGGTCCAATTTGCCATAACTGCTCTGCTAAGAACCACATCATTTCTTAGAAATTCTTGTTCCAATCGATATAGGGGAATAGTATTTACATATTTGCCATTCATAATAGCAGCTTCCAATGCAGGAGTAACAACACTATTGCGAAGAATATCCTCTGGTCTGTTTCCACGGATAATGGTCTGGTTGTCACTGCCTGCATAGACTGCAACATGATGTTCCTCGACCTCAAACTTTGCAGGATGAAAGGCAAGTCTTTTATAGATTTCATCAGGAAGACGTCTCCATTTATCTCCAAGACGTTCTTTCAGCTCTTCCTCTGACAATTCATGGTTTATTACAATGACAGGAAGGTCCTTTAAGTCCTCATCACGCTTACCCTTTGACTTTTTACGTTTGTATGGTTTTGGATAGACTTCTTCCATATCAGGTTCTACAACGTATTTAGCAGCAATAGTAACTTCTGCGTCATTGAAGATCATTTCCAATTGCTCATCATAAACCATCTTCTCTGAAGAACGTCCAAACTTTTGTTGCTTTGAAATGTTCAGTTGCTCTAAAATCAAATTCATATTTTGATTTAATTATACCAATTGAATTTTCTGCTCAGCACAAATCTGAGAAAGGTTCTCTGACATTTGTTGCATGGACAAGAAAAGAGAAATGATGAATTCTTTGTCGTATTTAATTAGTTCTGATTTTGTATGTTTTTTATCCATATGGTCAAGATACCACATCCAGATGTAAGAAACAATAGAAAAAATATGATTTCAAAAAATTGTGGAAAACCTTGAAAAATACGGTCCTTACTGTGGATAAATCAACTATAAAACTTCTTCAGGTTTCAATGTTCTGATGGCTTTCTTCTGTTCAATGGAAAGACCCTCCATTAACCACTTATATTGTTGCGTGGATATTGATTTAACTTCTTCCTCACTACGAGGCCACTGGAATTTTCCTATCTCAAGACGCTTGTATAAAAGAAGAAATCCATCACCTTCCCATAAAAGTCCTTTTATGCGATCTGATTTTCTTCCGCAGAACAGAAAAAGGACTCCAGGTTTAAATGGATCTAGTTTAAACTGCTTTTGTATTATGCTGGCAAATCCGTCAATGCCTCGCCGTAAATCACTGTAGCCGCAGGCAATATATACTTTGTCAAAACCGTATGCATCATTTAGCATTTGACAGTACCTTCAAAACTTTAGAAAGCAGTTCTTCTGAAACTGAGTTGGATAGCTCTAATGTGCTGTTTTCGGTATGTATGATAATTTCTGCCTTGAAGGAATAACTCCCTATAGAATCGGCAGAGGCTGGAAGCTGCACAAAGGTTGGTTTATTTTCTATTTCAGTCTTCCTAATATTTTCAAGTACTTCTCCTCTGACTCGGCGTTGCCAGTAGTGAAACTGTTTTTCACTTACATTGTTTTCAATACACCAGGATCTAATACTCATGCCGCTGTTGCGACACGAGCTTACAATAGGTGCACACTGAGTTAGACGTATTTCATGTGTAATCTTATCCATTAGTACCTCCAAAAACTAGTTTTGTGACTTTGAAAAACTTGTAGTTTTTTAAAGCTTGGATAAATTATCTCAAAATAGCAAATTTATTACCAGGTACGCATGACTTTGCGTTTACGTACAATCGGCCCACTACATATATTAATATGTGTTTAATGGCAGATAAAAACCCCTTGCAAACACTATGTTCACAAGGGGATATGTTCTTATTATTTATTTTGCAAAGTATCTATCAAGTAATCCTTGGAAAGCAGCTCCATGCCGTTAAACCAGCACGATTGCTACATACAACCACCCATTGTAAGAACTATTTGAGTGTATTTAAACCCAGTATTTTCTCTGCTACATTCCATAATAATATAATAGTCATCATCACCCTCGTTTTTTACAACTATTCCTTGGGATAGTGTAGTAGTCCATAAAGGTTTAACACCAAAATAAGAGGAAACAAAATCATTTGTAGGGTCTGGCATATCAACACTAAACCCGTTATCTTTAAGCCATTTGTGATAATCTTTTATTGCTGGTAGCCCCATAGACTGTACAGCACCTAATATATCTGCTTGTTGTCCTATCTCATCCTCCAAGCATATGCAATACTGTTCTGCTGGGTCAAGTTCGTAACCGTGTGCTTGTACTACTTTGCCAAAATCCTTGTTCAATTTCAAATGTGTCATAATATAAACTCCTTCAACATAAATTTTAGATTAATACCATACTAAACCATGTTTGGTAACAATTCAATAACTTTTGTACCATTTATTGTTATCGGCCGAATAAAAATAGAGCAAGTTCTACATCACTTATCGTCCCATATTTCTATAGTAAATCACAAACCATGTCAGCTCTTTAGGGTAGCTAACTCTGATGGACTGCTTATCTACTCTTTATAGTATATACCCCAAGTGTTTGCTACTAGAAACAATCCCCTTTTGTGCATGATTTAAAACTATATTATTTAGCTTTCTTATTAGTTTATTATTTGCCCTACGGAAATTTACTTTGTTTAAGCTGTTACTTTCACCTTTCATTAGTAATAAGATATATTGTGGTGTTAAAGGACATATGATTGAATTTATATTTGTTGCCTCCATTCTTGATACATGCTCAAAAGCTGGTTTATCTGATGTGATAAACTCCCCTTGCCCTTCCCAGCATTTATATAACATCAACTGAAATGAACTTTGTGCTGCCTCAATCAATGTATGAAAATACCCACTCGGTACACCAAATAATCCTTTATATATCTCTACTAGCCATAAAGCATCCATTTGATTTTGTATAAAATCTTGTCTTGCTTTCTGACCTACTTCGTCCATTACTTCTGGTAGACAACCTAAGACAAAATCCTTTATCCAAGGTAAAATACCCAAATAATCAAACTCTGGATTTCTACAAATTAAAAAGATTATCATCTTTACCATCTCTAATACAGTACCCTCATTTATTTGCCTTATTTCATCTACCCCATTTAAAGGTACTGTATTTTCCATTTCATAAATAAATGTTTCTAGGTTCTGCTGCCATTTCTTTTCAACAAAATCATCTAAGGTATGCTCGATAACATAGCTGTTTATACCCTTTATGTCATTCAGGATTGCACCTTTTCTAGCTAAGTTAAAAGGATACTTCTTGTGTTTAAACTCCCAACTATCCAATTCTAAGAAATGTTCGGCTAAATCCTTTCTAGTTTTTAACCTATTATCCTCATAGAAAGCATTTACTTCCCTTGCTTTTAGTAGTTTATCTACTTGCTTGATATAGTCTTTTTCTATCACAGGACATGATTTCATAATGAATGATAGGTCATAATTGATGTTATACAACCTCGATTCACATAGTATTGAAGCCTTGTTTTTACCATCTCCAACTGCTAATTCTGGTTTTTCAAAGTAGTAAATACCCCGAAAAGGTTTATCCGGCTCTTTAAGACTCTCTACTTGTGTCTCCCAATTTTTAAGATACACTCTTGGTACAAAATGCTGCCATTTTACTGTCATAACTATCACCTTAATCCTATAGTAAAATCTTCATACCCCTTTGGTATAGTTAGCTTTTTAGCATTAGCAATACAAGCATGGCCACATCTACCAAATCTGTGTTTACTTCTATTTGCTGTGATTTTAGTTACCCCAACTTTACTTAGGTCTACAATTAGTCTATCTTCGATTATTTCACCAAGATACTCACCTGTGTTGATATTATAAACCTCGTCCACGATTATATTACCAACATATTTACCATGTCGCCCTTCATAAAGAAAAGTTCCATCCTCTTTTACTACTCTTTCATAATAGTCTTTACCGCCAAAATTATAAATTAAATTCTCTTTACTCAATATTCCTTACCCCCTTTGAAACTTATTATTTACAATAAGTTTCATCATTTATCCTTAACTTGATAACATTACCATTTTAATTTAGTATATCAAATTTAGTAGGTTGGACACAATGCTTCTTGCTGGTACAAAAATAAAAAAGACTCACTCTAAATGCTGCCTTTATTTGTACACCTTTTATTGTCTTAAATTATTTAACCTATCTTAATAATCTTTCCGGGTCATATTTTCAATGTTGCACAAATATTAGCTACATTGATACTCTGTTGTTAAGGGCAATGAGAGAGATGCTTGCTGGGCAGTTATATTAATCAAATAAAACTATTTATAGTTTAGCAAAACCCAATAGAATCAAGGCTTTTACTTTAGGTGCAGTAACTTGATTGCCACCAATGACAATTTTACTATGATAGCTACGTAGATACATAAAAAAGCTTCCGATAAAACCTCTAATACATACTGCTGTAGACCCTATAATACAAAACAGCTATAAACCCTTGCTACACAAGGCTCTAAGAGTAAACACTGTGTACAGTACGCTGTGTATAGTGTCTTTGTCGATTAAAACAAACTGTGTGTACCCAGTATCATACACAACCACCTAACCAAAATAAACGCTCCGATACCATAGTATAATCGGCCTACTAAATATATTAATATATGTTTAACACAGATAAAAACCCTTGCAAACACTAAGTTCACAAGGGTGTTATGTTCTTATTATTTATTTTGCAAAGTATCTGTTCAAAAGTCCTTTAAATGCCATACCATGTCTAGCTTCATCTTTGCACATTTCATGAACTGTATCATGAATTGCATCGTAGTTAAGTTTTTTAGCAAGCGTAGCCAAATCTTTTTTACCTTGACAGGCACCATGTTCAGCATCTACTCTAACCTGAAGATTTTCCTTAGTATCACCACATACAACTTCTCCTAAAAGTTCTGCAAACTTAGCAGCATGTTCAGCTTCTTCAAATGCAATTCTCTTATAAGCCTCTGCTATTTCAGGGAAACCTTCTCTATCGGCTTGTCTGCTCATTGCAAGGTACATACCTACTTCTGTGCATTCTCCTGTGAAGTTTGCTCTTAATCCTTCAACAACTTCCTTGTCCACATCTTTAGCTACTCCAATTACATGCTCATCCGCCCAAGTCAATTCACCTTCAGTTTTATCTATGAATTTACTACTAGGTGCACCACATTGAGGACATTTCTCTGGAGCCTTTTCTCCTTCATAAACATATCCACAAATTGTACAAACAAATTTACTCATAATGTTAATCTCCTCCTAAAAATATATTATTTATATTCATTATCACAATTATTATTATATAATATTTATTATTAATTAGCAATACTTTTTTTAAAATAATTATTAACAAATTATGAACATTCTTCTATTGTTTTAATTTCTGATAGGTTTAGGCCATAGGCTTTATATACTATATTATTTATTCTTTCTTTCAATTCATATTCACGCTGCTTCAAATTTATAGAATTAATATTCTTTTTTATTAATATCATTTCTTTAATCAAGGAGGTAAAATAATCATCAGTTAAAAGATTACTGTTAATGGGAAGCTTGAGAACATCATAATGTTGAATGTAAGGATATTCTCTTGGATTTGAAACCAAGGACTCCCTATAGAAATAATTACAGAGCTTTGATGAAAGCTGCCCAAGCAAACCATAAACCATAGAATTATCCTTTGGAATAACCAGGTAAACTGATTGCTCAGCATAAATACCTTCCTCATCGATGGCAGCTATTATTTTATCTCCGGTTTTCCTAAGTAGCAGCTTAGGAAACTTAGACTGCTTATCTTTATTCTTTGTACCTCCAAATATTATTGCATTTTCTAATACACAGTATCTATTGTTATTTAAAATTACAAACTCCGACAAATCCCGCCCTATTACAATCCTTTGTCTATTTTCATTTAATAGGCTTTCAGAAAAATGTCTGTCTTTATCTTTGATCATCATGCCAACATGCGCATTACAGTAATCTCCAAGACAGTCAGCCTGAAATTTAATTTTCGAAATAAGTGTTATATGCTTATTCCTTGTAATTATATTTATCATCAAATCTTTTTCTTTAAAAATATCCTTTTGAGCAACTTTAGAATTATCACAATTAATACTCAAATCAAAGCAGTGATTTTTTGCAGGCTTATTTTTTTCCAAGACATAAGAAGATATGCCTACTACAGCCTTATCAAATACTTTACCCGTAAAATTTGTTATATTAATTATTTTTGTGTCTGTCAAAATCTTTCTCCTGGAATTTACATAACTTCTGCTTAAAAAATATCTGTCCGGAATAATAAAGCTGTGAACTCCCCCCGATTTTAGTTTATCTATAGACCTTTCCATAAGCAGATAGAATATATTTTTTTTATACCCTAATGTTTTGTAGTTATTCTCAATATATTCCCAATATATTTTATCTATCTTTGACTTTAAAAGTACTACAAAGGGCGGATTGCCGATAATGTAGTCAAATTCGTTACTCCAGAAACTCCTAAGTTCATTATAGTTGTCCTCCGAACAATCTAGGGAGAAGTATTTATATTCTTCAAAGCTTATTTTTTCCCACATTATTAAGCTGTCACAATTTAGTAAGTTTAAATTATCTTGTCTGTATTCGCCCTTATCCATTAGAGCCTTTCGTGCTATCACAAGTGCTTCTTCATCAATATCTGTACCATATATACAGTTTTTAAGAATATGATAATGAATCCGGTGCTTTTTCCAATATTCATTCCCTTTTATACTGCTCAAAGAATTATTCTCAACAATGGTATACTTTTCCTTTGAGTATATTGAATTTAATTCCAAAATTTTTTCTTCAAATTTTTGTCTCAATATATCATATGTCTTAATCAAAAAGAAACCTGTACCACAGCTTGGATCTAATACTTTTACAAAAGGATCTTTTAATACATCTATTTTTTTTAAAGTCATGCTCAATATGTAATCTATAATATAATCAGGGGTATAAAATTTGCCCATTGATTTTCTTACATCTCTATTTAGAAGCTTTTCGTAATTTTTCCCCTCTTGATTCATGTCTTCACCCCCTCAGTTTCTTTATAACCCTTTTGCTTTATTTTTTCAATGTAAAAAGAAGATTTTTAAGCTTATAACATAAAAATCTTCTTTTTTATTATAATTCATTGAGTATTCTTTTTTTAATTTGATTAAATTCCGGTGAAGTTATAAATTCTCTATTTCTCTCTCCCATAAACTCCACAATTATTTCATCTTTAACAATAGCTGGCCTGTCTGAAAGCACATATATTCTGTCTGATAATAAAATTGCCTCTTCTATATCATGTGTAATAAATAATACTGTTGTCTTTAAATTTTTCACCACATTTAACAGCCAGTAATGCATTTTCGAACGAGTAATTGCATCTAAGGCTCCAAAAGGCTCATCTAAAAGCATTATGTTACCAGAAAACAAATATGCTCTTAATAGTGCGGCCCTCTGCTTCATTCCCCCTGATAGTTGAAAAGGATACTTATTCTCAAAACCCTCTAAACCAAAGGTGCTTAAATGCTTAACTGCTTCCTCTTTTGCAGTATTCTTATCAATGCCCTTTATAATAAGAGGAAGGGTTAGATTGTCTATTATTTTTTTCCAAGGAAGCAGCAGGTCCTTTTGATGCATATAGCTTACCATGCCCAATTTTCCTATACTCTCTTCACCGTCAATAAAATAAGTACCGCCATCCGGTATAACAAGGCCGGAAATTATATTGAAGATAGTACTTTTACCGCTCCCACTAGGTCCTAATATGCTTACGAACTCATTCTCATCTAATTTTAAAGACACATCCTTCAGTACAGATACTTCCTCAAAGGATTTGCACAAATTGTCTACAAAAAGTTTGTGTGCTTTAATTTGGGAGGTATTCATTTGTAAAGGCCTCTTTTGAATCCATATTCTTAGGAATTAATCCTTTAGTATATAAAAATTTAGTATAATTGTCCCAAACTGATTGTTTCATTTCGCCCCATTTTGAAGCATCAGCTTTATATTGATCCTTTAGATATTCCTGGCTCGCAATGGCAAGTTTTTCATCCGTTTCTGGTGCATTTTTTACTAAAATTTTTGCAGATTCTTCAGGATTACTTATTGAATATTCATATCCTTTAGTGGTTGCTTTTAAGAATTTTTTTACAAGCTCCGGATTATTTTTAAGTGTGTTTTCACTGGCAATAATAACCGGTGTATAGTAGTCTAGATCTGAATTCAACTTTCTAAGTTCTATGAAATTTAAAGGTACATTTTGAAGCTTAGCCTGAATACCAGCCCATCCATAGAAAATCCATTCAAAATCTACATTTTTCTTAGTAGATGCAAAAAAGTCCTCTGAACCAACATCTACTATCTTAAGCTTAGAAAAATCACCACCGTCCTTTTCCATTGTAGCTTTAAGTATTGCACTTTCTGAAGGAGAGCCCCATCCTCCGTAGGTCTTTCCTTCAAAGTCCTTTGGAGTATTGATGTTTTTGCTGGCCGGTGATGCAAAGCCTGAAGTATTATGCTGAATAACTGCTGCTATAGCCTTAATTGGCAGCGGATCCTTTGCAGTTCTTGCCATAGTTACTTCTTCTTGATAGCTTATTCCAAAGTCTCCCTTACCCGCAGCAATAAGACTAGAAGTTCCGTCTTCCGAAGGCTGAATTATATTTACATCGAGGCCTTCTTCCTTATAATATCCTTTGTCTTTAGCCACATATAAACCTGTATGATTTGTATTAGGAACCCAGTCCAATATAACAGTAACCTTTTTTAAGGGCGTTTCTTGTGCTGCTTGTTTAGAAGAGCAGCCGGATAATATTGAAGCAGCCATAAGCGCTGATATAAATACTGAAATAATCTTTTTATTCATAATCTTTCCTCCCAAATATACTATTAAATCCATTTTTCTTTTTTATTTTGTCTTTCCCAAGGTGTGAACAAATATTGAAGCAGATATATAAGGCCAAATAATGCCATACTCAAGCATACTATTATCAATATGCATGCAAACACTTTATCCAGTGCATAAGAATGCTTCACTCTTATCATGTAAACACCAAGTCCCACGTCTCCTCCAAGCCATTCTCCAATTATAGCCCCCATAATGCTGTAGGTTGCTGCAATTCTGAGTCCTGAAAAAAAGCTTATAATTGATCCTGGAAATTTAACATACTTAAAAATTTGAAACTTGCTTGCTCCCATTGCCCTAAGTAAATTAATCATATCCTTATCTACAGAATCCAATCCATCCAACAGACTTATCACAATAGGAAAAAAGCATACCAAAATTACTGCAATAACCTTTGGAGTTATACCAAATCCAAACCATATCATAAAAAGCGGTGCTAGTGTAATTACAGGGATTGTTTGAGATACAACTAAAATAGGGTAAAAACATTTCCTTATAATCTTATAATTGTCCATAAGCAGAACTAAAACTATTGATATGAAAATTGATATTATAAAACCCATCATCGCTTCTTTTAAAGTTGTATAAATATGTATTTTTATATTAGGTAATATATTAAATAAAGATAAAATAATATCCTTTGGAGAGGGGAGTATGTATTTAGGCACACTCCCTATTTCTGTTGAAATTTGCCAGACTAATATGAGAATGAACTGAAAAATTATGGGTATAATTTTATTTTCTATATTTTTCGACTTTTTCATTGATTGTCACACCTTCAGGTTTATAGTCAATCTTTACTATGGATACCACTCTCTCAGCACCCTCTTTTACGCATATATCCTGAGCTTTTTTTACAATTTCAAAAAGTATATCCAATTCTCCTTCCATAGTAGTCTCCATAGGTCCTACTTCGTATTTCACCCCAGTGCTCTCAATATATTCAATAACTTTGTCAACTACCGGATATATTTTTGCGTCCTCTACTACAGGTAGCACCTGCAAACTTAAGTTGATATTTGCCATAAAATTCCCTCCTTTTTTTATAGTGAATAAAAATACTCCTTATCTTAGACAGATAAAGAGTATATAAAATACACATTGTTTATAGTTTATACTCCCTCCGCTAGTATTATCCAGTTCAGGTAAAAGGGTCGGAATATAAATTCCCTCTCAGCCGATTAAAGCTCCCCCGTGATAATTTTCAGTTTTAATTGAACGCAACCTACATACTATATGTTACAAAAACATGAACAATATGTCAAATTATTTATTTTTTGTTTTGAACAGTTTATCTCTGTATATTAGAAGCATGCTTAATATCCATAAAGATAACCCTAAAATACTTACAAACTGTGCCATGCGAATATTCCCGAACATCAGGCTGTCAGTCCTTAATCCTTCTATAAAGAATCTTCCCAAAGAATAAAGCCCTATATAAGATGCAATTACAGTACCCTTTCTTGGTTTCCTTTTCATAAGAAAAATTAATATTAAACAAACAGCTAAATTCCATATTGATTCATATAAAAAAGTAGGATGATAGTAGGTTCCATTGATGTACATCCCATTTTGAATAAACTCAGGAAATTTTTGTATAAAGGACTGTGAAACAGGTCCTCCATGCGCTTCGCCGTTAAAAAAGTTTCCCCACCTGCCTATTGCTTGAGCAAGAACAATACATGGTGCCGCTGTATCTGCAAATTTCAAAAAGCTTTCCTTTTTAACTTTTGTATAAATAAATGCTGTTAGCAGAGAGAATAGTATCCCACCATGAATAGCTAATCCTCCCTGCCTTATATTAAATATGTCACCTAAATTATTCTTATAATATTCAAATTGAAACACCACATAATATAACCTTGCTCCTATAACCCCTGCAGGGAATGCAAATAAAAATATATTCATAATCTCATCAAAACTGGTATCATTTATCTTACATGTATATTCAGATAAAATTATAGCTGCTATAACACCAAATGCTATTATTATTCCATACCACATTATGTCTAGTCCAAAAATACTGAATGCCACTGGATTCATATGTCCACTTCCTTTTATTAGAATTTACATTAGTATTATAGCATTAATTCTTATTAAATTATACTTCCATCAGTGGAAATTGTAACTTCTTTATATGGTACAATCACCTTTGCACTAAGCATTGCACTTTTAACGGCACTTACAATTCCTCCGCAGCAGGGTACTTCCATCCTAACCACAGTTATACTCTTTACATTGTTATTCACAAGAATTTCAGACAATTTTTCCTCATAATATTTATTATCATCAAGCTTTGGACATCCTATAACAGTAACATGATCCTTTATAAAATCTCTGTGGAAACCTGCATAAGCATAAGCTGTACAATCAGCCGCTATAAGAAGGTCTGCATTTTCTAAAAAGCCCGCTTTTGTATTTACAAGCTTTAATTGTACAGGCCATTGCCTTAATTCAGAAACTTCATTTACTTCAGGTACTTCAGCTTTCCTATAAGATATCTGTTTTCTTTCAATTTTTCTTTCAGCTGTTCCCGGACATCCACAAGGTAATGGATTTTTTAAAGATTTTTCCATTTTCTCCTTTACAGCTGCTTCATCGTAATCAAGTGCTTCTCTCTCAACAATTTTAATTGCATCAGCTGGACACGCTGGGAGACAGTCTCCTAAGCCATCGCAATATTCATCGCTAATAAGTTTTGCTTTACCATCTTTCATTTGAATTGCTCCTTCATGACAAGCTTTAGCACATAATCCACAACCATTGCATTTTTCTTCATTTATTTCAACTATTTTTCTTTTCATTTTTTTATTCCTCCTAATATTGATTTATTAATTACATTATAGTAATATATTTTCAACATTACTGTAACATAAGTTACTATTTTTTAAAAAAGGGGGAACCAAATGAATTATTCCATTGATACACTAAAGTTGTGTGTTCTGTTTCGAGATATAGATGAATTAAACATAAAAGAGAGCTTAAATGGCATAAATTCAAAGGTCATGAATTATTCAAAAAATCAACCCATAGCTCTCGAGGGAGATGAGTGCACAAGCATAGGCATTGTTTTGGAAGGAAGTATTGAAATTCAAAAAATATATTTAAGCGGTAAAACTATGACGGTGAACACACTTAACCAGGGAGATATTTTTGGTGAAGTAATTGTTTTTTCAAAAATGAAGACATACCCATCCACCATAATAGCTTCTTCGAAAGCAAAAATTCTTTTTATAAATAAAAACGATATAGTAAAAATGTGTTCTAGTAATATAGAAGTACTAAATAATTTTATGGAGCTTTTGTCAAATAAAATACTAGTGCTAAATAAAAAAATCAAAAATTTATCCTTTGATACTATAAGGGAAAAAATATGCAGTTATATTGTAGATGAATACAAAAAACAAAAAACTCAAAATATTTTACTTCCATTTTCAAGAAAAGAAATGGCTGAAAATTTAGGAGTTCAAAGGCCTTCATTGTCCAGAGAATTTGTGAAAATGAAAGAGGAAGGCTTAATTGATTTCAATAGAAACATTGTTACAATATTAGACATTAATTCCCTTGAAGATTACCTGTATTGATATAAATAAAAGGAGTGGTTTGATAATTAATTATCAAACCCCTCCTTTTATTCTTTATTCTTTATTCTTTATTTTTTATTGCAGATCTGAACATCATACATGCTGTGAATATAATTACAAACACTACCACCCATTTCAACGTGGTAAGGGGCAGTTCCTTAACAATATAAGCAGCAATCAGAACACCTATCACACCAAAAATATTTGTGGCCAGGGAAACCTTCCTGTGATAGGCTCCTTCCCTTACAAACTTTATTGCTGCTGTAGGTTCAAGAAATGCACAGGAGCCCATCATTATAGGAAATGCAACCTTAGGAGACATTCCAAGAGCAAAAACCAATGCCATACATGGTGCATAACTTCCTATACCAATGCACATCAATGCTCCAATTATAAAATTCCCCAAAAGAGCTACTATAAGCTTAGCTCCAGTAAGGGCGGTTGCATCGCCGCCCACCGGCATGATGTTCAGAAGACCTGAGAGCATAACAAATGCCACAACAAACAATGCTATACCCATTCCAATCTGAACCTTCTTTTTAGGTAGCTTGGCAACTATTCCAGCACCAAAATAGGAACCTGCTGTAGCCGCTAAAATCATTGTAACCAATGTAGTTATATCAACTTTAATAACAGTCATGAATATAAGAGCTTCTGCCACCACTGGAATACAGTTGGCAACATTCAGGGTGCCTGGGATTATTCTATCATCCACAAGCTTCAAAAATTTATATACTGCAGTTGTAGGTGCAAAGCTTCCAATTCCTAAGGTGTCAAGAAAATTTGCTATAAGACCTACTATTCCATAAACCACCCAGTTGCCGCCTTCTTCAAGTCTTCCTTCTTCTTTAGTTTTTAAGTAATCCTTACAAAAAATAAATGCAAATACCAAAGTAAAAACTATCAAGATTCCAGAAATAATTTTAATAACCATACTTAAATCTCCTTTGCTGATTTAGCATATTATTGTATATATCTTGTTATTAATTATACAATATTTTTGAAGAATTTTAAATATTATTTAGGATTTTTTAATATTTTATTTGATATATTTAATAATTATAACCATTAATAAAAAAAAATAATAGGGTTACACTAAATATAAAACAAATATGAAGGATAGGAGTAGATAAAATGAAGCTTAGAAAATTTTTCTTGCAAAATTTATTTTTAACAATTATACTTTCTTTTATTATTGTTTTTCCTGTAGAAGGCTCTGAAGATAAAAAAACATCAAATGAGAATAAATGTGTTTATATTACATTTGATGATGGTCCTACTTATATAACCAATAAATTATTAGATGTATTAAAAGAAAAAAATGTTAAAGCAACTTTTTTTGTTGTAGGAAAAGAAATTGAAGGCAGGGAAGATATACTTAAAAGAATATATGATGAAGGTCACTCCATCGGTCTTCACACTTATTCTCATAATTTTAGGAAAGTATATAAAAGTGAAGACGATTTTATAAATGAGATGATACGGACTTCAGACAAAGTTAAAGAGGTAACGGGCTTCACTTCAAACATTATTAGATTTCCTGGTGGAAGCTCAAAACACCTTAATGAATCATTTTTAAACAAGCTGCACAGTAATAATTATAAAATATACGATTGGAATGCAAATTTATACGATGGTGACTATCCAAACCTATCTGTTTACAGGTTTACAGAAAATTCAAAGAGATTTAAGGGAAGTTCTTCTGAAGTAATTATTTTGATGCATTGTAATTCTAACAATAAAAACACATTAAAAGCTCTTCCTATAATAATAGACTATTACAAAAATTCAGGCTACAAAATTCTTCCAATTACTGAGAATACTAAGGAATATTATTATAGATACTAGAGGCAGAAAAATAATATGAGTTTATTATATATTTATTATTTTTTAAAACAGCCTCACGGTATAAAATATTTTTTAATGCGCTAGGGCTTAACTCACCATTTTTATATTTTTCTAATTTTATTGTAAAGTCCCTTATGAATTTTTTATCATCTTTAAAATATCCTGCTATGTGAGAGGCAGTATTTATGAAAGTGGTCTTTTCATTCTTTAAATATATACATTGCTCAATTTTCCCGTAAAAAATAAGCATAAAATCATGCAATAGCTGCTTATCTTTTTCGGGTATTTTATTAAGGTTATCCATTAATTCACAAATTTCTTTATAGCAATTATAATTTTTCTCCATTATTAAATACTTATACCTTGCCCACTCTTCTTCAATATCCTTTTTTTCAGGATTATTTTTCAAAAGATTATAGCATTTAAAAGCGGAAATATCTTTATCCTTTACCTCCAGCATAATATCCATATCTAAGCCACTTGTGCTGGAAATAAAATCAGCAAAATTTTTTGAAAATATTGTCAGAGAATGAGCTCCTGTTTTTTTATTTATAATTGGATCTTTATTTGAAAAGTGTATTTTCATTCTTCCATCCTTGTTTTTCCATGTGTTTTTAATATTTATAATTATTTTATTTATGTCTGTACCAAAGGTAGATGGGTTAATTTCATTATGCAGGATGTCAAAAACTACTGGAGCACCAGTTTTATAACTTATTTCAAGTACGTCATCTAAATTAAACATTTTTTCATCATTTTCTATTATCAATCTGTTCTTCACATTTTCATTAAGTAAATGATATCTTTCAATAAACCTTTTCATAGAAAGCCTTTTATCTCCATAAGCTCCACCAACATGAATAACAAGTTTATTTGTGCTGTCTACATTTAAGGAATCCATAAACCGAGAGTGGTAGTTTAAATCATTAATAGAATTATTAAAAACATTGTAATCCTTAGAGTTCAAAACAGTATACTGTCCCGGATGCATAGAAACCCTAACTTTATTATGTTTAATTATATATCCGATTTCCTCTAAGGATTCCCTTTCTTCCTCCCACCATTTAATCTTATTTACAGGGTGAGACCCAAAAGGTATAATATCAGAGCTTATCCTGAATACATATATATTTTTTTCAATATTATACAATAATAATTCCTTAAGAGAATCTATATTACTTTTTATTAAAAATCTCAGTTTTTCATCTGAAGCATTTTTCAAACTACAACCCCTATTGGTAGTAATACCGATAGTTACAGGAATACATGCATAACCAACTCTTACTTTATCCATTTTATACACCTCTTAATTAATATTGACATATTTACTATAAAATATTTATATAATATGGATATAAGAAAATTGTTTACTGCGAACACATGTTCTGATATACTATATTTAAGATGTTTTAAGGGGGCTGAAAAATGAAAAAACAAAAATCCATCGAGGTTATAACTAACTTTAAAAAGAAAAGCAATATAAAGCCTATTCATTTTAGAATTTCTCTAGATGATGAAAGCTTTAATTATGTTAGTAAGGATAAAATTCTAACTGTAACTAAAGAAAGTTCAGAAAACAACCAAGGCATGCTTTATAACTGTCAGACTTTAATCGATGGAGAATTGTCTTTTTATAATTTAAAATTTGAACTAAGTTCTAACAAATGGAAGCTTTGGAAAATGTAAAAACAACATCTTCTGCTTGTTTTTTACCAAATTACATTTTAAAATGCGCTCAAAAATACTGTAGAAAGGTATAAGAAAAGCATCAGATACTTAATAACCTGATGCTAACTCATTTTCATTAGTTTTGTTAATATAATATAGGCTAATTTGCTTGTCCAATTCTTGACTGACCTTTAATATTTCTCCTTTGCATAAAGAATCCTCTTTTAAAATTAATTTATACAGCTTATCCCTAAGTTTATCAATATTTTCAAACATTTTTCTTCCTCCGGTATGAAATCTAACAACATTTCCCATTATATAACTTTTATGTATAAATTACAACATATGTAAATATTTTATTTGAAATCACTATGGTTTAATATCTTCAAATATGTATTTATGAATTTGATTCTTGGTAGCATCTAAATCAAATACTAAATACGAAGTTCCATTAATCATTTTTTCATTACAATATCCGTCCACTGGAAACCTCTCTTGTTCAATATTACTTATACCTAACATATAAATAGATGTCATCAGCTTTATAATTTCAGTATTTGACATTCTCGTCTCAGTATAAGGCAGAAGCTGTGAAACGATATTGGGAATGTTTGTAATATTTATTGTCTTAATTTTATTTAACACATCCACTAACACTATCCTTTGCCTTTGAGTTCTTTCGAAATCACCCCCTGCAGTATATCTTACTCTTGCATAAGCTATAGCTTGCCTGCCATTAAGTTTCTGCAGTCCTGCATTAGTAATAAAAGGAGCCTGTTCATTTTGAAGTCTTGAAGTCTCCTCTATGTAAGGGTTTATATACTGTATCTCTTCTGAAGTTATGTTTATGTCTACTCCGCCCAAACTATCAATAATTTTTTCAAAACCAAAAAAATCTACAGTTATATAATTTCTAATGTTTAAATCAAAATTTTTATTTAAAGTTTTAATAGCTAAGGTTGGACCACCATAAGCATATGCGTGGTTAATCTTAGTTTTCTCATGACCATCAATATTTACATAGGAATCCCTCATAATTGAAGATATCTTTATTTTTTTATGTTTTTTATCAAGGGTTAAAATCATTAATGCATCAGATCGGGATACCTCATCTTTAACTCTTCTGTCAAGCCCTAAAAGGGCAATATTTACAATCCCATCATCTTCTTTAACTGCATTATTACTTATATTTAACTCTGAATCAGTTTTCGGTATTTCTACCTTGCTTATCTTGTTTAATTGCGCATAAAAGTATACGAAAATTATAGATAATGATGCAATTAAAATAGTTACGGCTGCTAATACAATTTTCTTTTTTTTCATGAAAAACTACCTTCATATTTCTGACTTTTATGATTAATTCTATTCTATAGATAGGCAAATTATGACGGTAGGTATAGTTTTACATCTCCACTATTTTATATAAACCATCCGTAACATGAATGTTAAATATTCCATTATATCCATTTATTTTTCTACCATTTGGTTCTATAATTATTGCATTTTCACAATCTATTTTAATACTAATTATCATATTACAAAGTGCTCTTTTCCCAGTGTATTTTAAATTAAAAGCACTGTTATTAACTTTAATAAATTTAATGTTATTTCTTAAAATGTAATATTCTGCAAGCTCTGTTCCGGTACAATACCAAACATTTTTATTTTTTAAGTAATTAAATATATATCTTAAGCTTTGTTTGTCATCAAATATATTGGGCGATTGTCTTTCTTCATCGTCTCTTGCTGGTGAAATGTGTTCCTGTATGCTTACTACAAGATTATTTGTTAATAAAAAGTCTATCTCACTCCGCCTTTTCTTTAACAAATAATTCCTCAATAGTATCTTTGCAATTCTTTTTAATGGTCTTTTGTTTGGATTAAAAACACCTGTAAATAAGCCGCCATTCAGTGTTGATGGTATATCTACAACTTGATTGTTTCCAAATGTTTTTATATCTAAATTTGTCAATGAATTTAAATCATTAAGTAGTCCTTTATTATAGTATCTGCACCACCACAAAAAATCTGTTTCATCTATGCTTTCATCGCTAAATTCATTAGTTTTATATCCACAATATTTACCACCCTTTGGGTAGTACCCAAATACATCTTTATATATTTCCTTCCCCTTATTTATAGTTCCTACCGCATCATCTACACTTTTAAAGAGTTCCCATTCCTGTTTGAAATCATCTCTTGTTTTTCCTGCTTTGCCATGGGTTGTCCCATGGTATGCTATTTCAAATTTATCATCATCATTAATACCCTTAAAAAAGCCTTTCGTTTCTTCATCACAATTTATCGTTTTAGATGTAGACTTGATTTTAGCATTTTCAATCATTCCTACTCTAATTCCTACTGGAACAAAAAATGTGCTTTTAATATAAGAAAAATCCTTTAAAATAACGCTATTCAAAAATTTAAACGATGAATTTTCACCATTCTTTTCATATCCCCAATCTTCTTCTAAATCAACGATTCCATTGCCATTTGTATCCACCCAAACATTTGCTAGATCATCAATAAAGAAAAGCACAGGAGATATTGCATTGTTATACCATTTGCAAATTGAAATATTCATTTATATCACCTTTTTAATTAATTTTTTTATACTGTCAAAAGAAATAATTTTGAGTGTTATACATGAAGCAACATATAATATGAGTAAAATTACATTTAAAAGTAACTCTAATACAATATTATTAACGTTAAACTTATATATCATATAGGTAAAGTACAACAATAAAAATATACAACCACATTTATAAGGCTCAAATAAGTTTATACCAAGGTTATAATATTTTCGCCCAGTTAAGTAATATAAAACATTAGTAATTAAATATGCTATACACGTTGCAATTGCAGCACCATAAATTCCTAGATTAGGTATTAGTATATAGTTTAACAAAATATTAAATGCAGCTGATATAATAATTATTAAAGAATTCATTAGCACTTTATTTGCTATAAGGAGTCCTAATACATAAAACTCGCACAATCCCCATAAATAGTATGAAAATGCGATAATTGCAACTATTTTATAAGATTGATTATATTCTTTTGTGGATAATATTTTTATTGCAATATCAGAAAAAATCGATAATCCTAAAATAATGAACCAACCTGCAAAATTAAAATAATTAAATATTGTTTTAATTTTTGCTTTTCCATCGTTATTTTTATATGCTGAAAATTTAAATGGAGTAAATGAAGATTTAAATGGGACCAAAAATAACGGCAGAATTAACATTCCTATTTTATAACCCATAGAGTATATTGCTACTGCGTTTAAATTAATCATGCCTTTTATAAAATATCTATCAATTAGATTCAAAACCCAAGCTGATATTTCACCTGGAGTAAGTCCAACACCATAACTTAACATTTTCTTTAGATAATCTTTTGATAAAGTAACCCTATAATTCTTTATGTCTAAAATAAATAATATAAAAAAAACTATACAAAAAGAAATAAGCTGTGCTTTATAGACTCCTAAAATTCCATATTTTATTATGACTAAATAATAATAGGTAAAGAATAATATTAGTAATATTTGTGATATATTAATAATGCAAACTTCCTTAGCTTTATATAACATTGAATAATAGCTTATATAAATTGATATTAAGCATAATATTGTAGAATTTATAATTACATACTTAACATAGTAATCACCTAACACATCAGCTTTAAAAGCCATATTTGCAATTCTGCTACTTAATAAATATCCAAATAAAAAACAGCATAATATTCCCCACAATATTGAAAATGTTAATGCTGTATTTTTTAGTTTATTTTCATCTTCCACTTCATTAAAGAACCTACTAAGACCTGAAAATATCCCTAATGTAATAAATATACTTAATAAACCTTGCAATGTGCTCACTAAATTATATTGTCCAAATTGAGAAGAGGTCATATTTCTTGTGTATATCGGTATTAATACTAAATTAATGATTTGCGTTAAGATAGATGACAGCACATAGAAAAAAGAGTTTGATATGAATTTTTTATTTTCCATCTTTTCTCCTAAATAAATTGGAATATATCCTTAATGGTATGCATTTTTTTTAATAATTTACTCTTTAGAGTTTTTTCATTCCACATATCTAATTGATAATCAAGAATAAAATCATCTGTCCATTCAAATTTCCAGTGATACCTTCCAGCACCAAAATCAAAAATATCAGCAATATTGTTTTCAAAAATATATTCTTGCATTTCTAAATTAATTACTTTGCCTAAATGATATTTTTCATATTTAGTGTTATATGCCATATTCCAAGAATGTAAAACCCTTTTATATAGATAGCAAGTATCATATATTAAAAGTTCACCACTACTATCTTCAATAGTAAATGTTATAACTTTAGAATTATTATTATAAATTCTTTTTATGAATTCTGAGTAAAATTTGTCACTATACAAACTTTTCCTTTCTTTTCTTCCTTTAATTTTCTTTAAGTAGTCTTGCTCTTTTATATGGATATCTGATATTTTTTCATAAACATCTTCATTATTATTGAAAACTACCTTAAAATTATATCCTACTTCCCTCTGCAATTTGTTACTATTATTTTGACTTCTTTTTCTAACAAATTCTTTTTTATATTCGTTGTACGTATTGAATTTTTTATACCTCAATATTGGACATTCAATTAAATATTTAAAGTTTTTGTTGTATTTCTCATTTCTTAGCATGTATGCTGATAATCTTGAATTAGCTTTAATATGAGTTAATGTTATTCTGTCAAAGTATTTATGCTTTGACAGAATAACATTAATTATTTCTTTTATTATATTTCCATAATTCACCTTAGAATTTCTGTCCATTATTATTCCAAGGTAGTCACCCCTGCCTAAAAATCTAATGCATCTATATGATATTAATTTTTTATTTACTTTTTCTATAATCAGGGGAGCAATTCCAATTACAGCTCCATCTATTAATTCTACTACTACAATAAATAATTTTTTATTCTTATCATTCTTATATACATCCCACCATGTCCAATTAAATTCAAAGGTACTGTAATAAGTAACATCCTCGTCCTGCTCCTGCAGTCTTTCCCACTCTCCTTTTAATTTAAAAAAATCATCGGTGGTTGTTATTATTTTTGTTTGCATTTTTCACACCTGCCTATAGCTAATTTTAGTTGCTTGCGAACTTACGCAAGTGGTGATTCGCCTGACATTTTAGCTGTTAAACATATATATGTCCATAATTTTTTCTGCATTATCTTCTATAATAATATCCTGTATCTGCTCTTTATATAAATTATAGTTTTTTATTACATCAACAGTCTTAGTATATAAATCATCAATATTCCTTGATTTAAAAATTATAGTACCCTCTGGCCTTTCTACTGCATCACTTGCTATAACAGGTACTTTATAGCTTAAAGCTTCTCTTATTGATATCGAGTCACCATCTGTATTTGTTGGCCTTAAGAACAGATTGCATTTCCTAATTATTGGATATAAAGGTATTAGATCATTAACAAACAAGAATTTATCATCAATTTCTAATTTGCTTATTTCTTGTTTCAACTTATTATAATATTCATAATCACCTATGTCTGGCAGACAAAAAACAAAACCAATTTTCTTATCCACATACTGCTTTTTTAATCTGCGGCATACCTCAATGCACATATCTATGCCATATAAATCTTCATTGTTATAAAACAATACCTTGTATGCATTAGCAGCTATATTAAAATCATTTTTTTTCATAAACTCCCATACATAATCGGAAATTAATCTATCGTCAGTCTCCTTATATTGGGGTTTTAGGTATGCTGGAATTATAGAGATTTTGTTCTTATCACAGCCATTTTTTACTAATTTGTTTTTTTCATTTTTCCCAACGGATATAAAATGATCTACATTTTTAATTGAATAAGAAAAACATAATTTCTTAAATATATTGAATTCTTCAGGGTTTTCTCGAAAACTATGCAATGTCAATAAAAGCTTTGATTTATGCACAACTTTTATTAAGCATAAAATTGAGACTAAATACCAATTTCTGTCTTGGCAATGAATAATTTTATCATTACAGCAAAAAAAATATTTTATTAGCCATAATTTGAGATTATTTATATTAAATATGTTATAGTCTGTTTTAATTCCATTTACTGACGTATTATATAATATATAGTCTATTGGCTTACTATCTAATTTCTTGATTAGTCTTTCTACGTGCACTGATACCCCGCCAATAGGAGGTGGATACCCCCCTATAACTGCGATATCATATTTCTTCATTTTATCAGCTCCTGCTCCACTAAATAACTTATCTCACTTGCTTGCTCCAATTGCCATAATGGTATACTGTAGCCCCCATCTCTTTTTATAGTTTTGGCAAATTCTATAAGTTCTTCATACTGACCTTTTTCTGAGGATTTATTTTCGAGATTTGATATTTTTACTCCATAACCATTAATTTTCTTATAATCATCAATGGTTATAATTTTACCATCATAGTAAACTTGACAAAATTCTTTCGGGTAACAATTATTTCCAAGAGATGTATATATTAATGTACATAATGAACCCTCTTCATATTTTAATGTTACAACTGCATTATCCCTTTGAGAAATATTCTTGGTCCTTGAATTTATGCTGTCTACTGAAACACTCACTATTTTAGAATTTGTAAAATAGTTAAATAAATCAAATATATGGCAGCCCTCACCAATGACTCTTCCACCACCCTCCTCGGTATGCACCCAGTGGTTAAGAGGAATATACCCTGCATTCATCTGATAATTTATTATCATTGGACCAATTCTGTCATTAATATGTTTTTTAACCTCAACTGCATATTTTGAAAATCTTCTGTTAAAGCCAACCATATAGGGTGCTTTTGTTTCTTCTATTGTTTTTAAAACTTCCTTCATTTCCTCTTTATTCAATGCCATTGGCTTTTCAACAAATACTGCTTTTCCTTTTTTCATAGCTTGAATTGACATAACTGCATGAAGATTATGCCTTGTACAAATCAAAACCATATCCACGTTAGAATCGTTTAAAATTTCATTATAATCCGTAGTCGCGTATTTGGCAGCGTATAGCTCAGCTATTGCTTTTGCATTGGTGCCTGTTCTACTCATTACTGCATAAATATTATAGATATCACTTAATTTTTTAAGGTTTGGCAAATGCATATTTTTTGCAAAGCCACCTGCCCCTACTATTGCAACATTAATTTTCCCATCTCTTTTGAAGGGTTCACCTTTAATAGTGATAACTCTTTTTAATTCTTCAAGTTCTTCATTGTATTTTAATAACACTATAAGTGGCTTATTTTGTGAATTTTTTAGCTCCTCATATGCATTTGAAGCGTTATCAATTTCATATACTTTTTCAATTAATAGTTTTAAGTCTATTTTTTTCTCTGCTACAAATTTTAAATATTCTTCCATATTCCGATTTTCTGTCCACCTTACATAAGCATAAGGATAATCAATACATTCTTCTTCATAGCTTGAGTCATATCTTCCCGGGCCATAGGAAGTTGAGATTATAAAGTCAAGTTCCTTCTGATACATATCATCTCTTTTATATTCGTTTCCTACTACACCTACTAATACAACTTTTCCTTTTTTTCTACATATATTAAACGCCTGAGATAAAATTTCATTTGAACTTGATGCGGCAGTTATTATTGCAGCATCCACACCATAACCTTCCGTTATTTTTTCCACTTCTTTAGTTACATCACACTTTAATGGATTAATAACATAATCACAGGCAGTTTCCTTTGCAACATTTAACCTTCTTTCATCTATATCAATACCTATAACTTTACATCCGGAAGCCTTTAGCATCTGAACTGAAAGCTGACCTATTATTCCCAAACCAATTACTGCCGCTGTTTCTCCAAGTCTTAAATCAGCTCTTCTAACTCCTTGGATTGATATACCTCCAAGAGTTACAGTAGAAGCTAAATCCATTGTCAAATTTTCTGGTACCCTCATAACAAGACTTCTTGGCACATCTATGTATTCTGCATGATTAGCAAAACCTGACCCTGCACATGCAACTCTATCCCCTGTTTTAAAAGCTTTAACATTCTTACCAACACCAATAACTATACCTGCTGCACTATATCCTATAGGCTTTGCAGATTCCATATCTTTTACCTTATCAATTACGGCTTCAACTCCTTGGCTTTTAAACATCTGTAAAACTTTTTTTACTTTTTCAGGCTGCTCCATAGCTTTTTTTACAATCGATTTACCTGATTCTGTAATACCCATCATTTCTGTTCCTGCACTAATACAAGAATATATTACTTTAACCAAAACCCCATTGTCTGAAACTACTGGTGCCGGTATATCTGTTACCATTGCCAGTCCTTGTTTTACTAATACTTGTTTCATGATTGAATACTCCTTAGCCATAAATTATCTTTATAATATTATTCATACCTTTCATTTTATATGATATTTTCTTAGTATTTAATCTATGGCCATAACCGTAGGAAACAAATGTATCTTCAATTAAATATGCACTATCAAACTCCATAAATATCTTTTTGTTATTTTTAATAAGTTCTATTCTATTTGCTTTTTTTTTTATTTCCACTCCATGATCAAGTATAAAACTTATAAATACATTATTTTTAAGTTTTTCTCCTAAAAGCTTATCTTTGACAATCGCTCCATCACTTTCTAAATTAATTTTTCTTTCATGTATTACACCACATTTTTTTTTATATCCATAATGTTCACCGCAAAAGCTTGTGTCATTAAATAATTTACATTTTCCAAAGCTCTGTTCTGGCATATAAAATAAGTTATGTTCATTAAAATAATTTTGTTCTAGGTTTTCAATGCAAAGGGTGTTGTGCATTTTGGTACTTCTAAACAAATTACGCATTTTATAATCTGCTGTGTAGACATATGTTCCAGGATCTATAATAAAATCTTCACCGTCTACATTAATCTCAAGACTAAGTTGATCATTATGACTATGTCCTCCCTCTCCCCTGCATGAAAGTTCTCCACACCTTATTAAACAAAAAAGTCTATCATTTCTTAGTATATAGTACCCACCCTTATCATAGGATTTTGATGAAAATTTAAATTTTTTACCTATTCCATTAAAATTACCTACAATCCAAAGAGCATCTTCTACATAATCTTTACCTAAAACCCTAAAATCATCTCTATTGAAATATTCTCCTGCAATGGCTGAAATGTATCTAAAGTCTCTTCTATTCCAATCTCCATAATTAGATAATATGAGAAATCTTCCATCATCCGCATCTCCTACTATGGGAGAAAGGCCATTAGGCTTTGTTATATCCATTATGAATTCACACATTTTTTCGAGTTTTTGCATATATTCACTTGGGAAATTAATATTATTCTTATTACACAATATTGTTGTAATTAAAAATATCTCAGCTACAAGTCTATGATAAGATGTAGAGGATTCATAATCTGTTCCATCTTGATTAACTTCTTTCGTCATTTCACTTGTAAACTCTGAGATTCCATATTCGAGCCAATCTTTAGGATTGTTTTTCTTTCCATTATCTATTACAATGAAATCCCCAAAATAAACTCCAAGCCATATAAGTCCTGCTAAGTCTGATAAGTAGTGATTACTATTATGTTTCCCTTCATTTTCAAGATTTTTGTTTATAAATCTTCCATGTAGGTATAATGATTTATTAAAATTGATCCAAAACTTATCATCTATGTGGCTGGAAGTTTTAAAAAAGAAATATCCGCAGATCCAATTTACAGCTCTTATAGCTACATCCATAGTACATGTCCAATTTACAGACATTTCAATAGGATTTTTATCTATCCAATCTTCTACTTCATTTTTAAATTCCAATGCATATTTTTCATCATTTGTCAGCCAATATGCTTTTCCAAGTGTGAATGTATGTTGAAACCTTGAAAGTTCCCAAGGTACTTTCACATCTGCACTATTATATAAATCAACTATCTTTATATTTTTATAAAATTTATTATTCCACCTAAACCCTGTTTTAAAATCTTCATTCCAAGGCAGTTTTGCTCCTAAATATTTGTTCTCTGAGCCAAATAAATTTAATATATGACTACAAATTTTGTTAGCTGAAATAATAATCAAATCAGTTATAGATAACGTGTTTAATAATGATATATAATGTTCTTTTTTTCCTATATCGTATAAGAAGTTACAGTTCGATTTAAAATTGGTAAAAAAAGTATCTTCTAAAATGATAGGCTTTTTCTTAATCAACATTCTTACTGCTTTCTTTGAATGTAGTTTAAGTGATTTAATATTGAATTTTATATTTTGCATATATAACACTCCTTTTAACCTTCAAAGGCAAACTATTCATTATAAAACCTAATCTTCTGCTTTTTTCGAATTTAAAAATATGCTTAGCCTCAGAAAGATCTAATAACCTTAAAAATGCTGCTATAAAATATATAATAAAAAACCAACCAAAAAAATTCATAAGTAAATCCAAAAAAATCAGTTCTGCTAAACAAAAATGCCAATGAAAATAAAATACAGTAGATTACAATACACTTATTATTACATAATTTTTTATATACTAAATTAAGCAATATCCCTATAGCAAATCCTATAATTAGACATCCTAAGTAACCAAAGTTTACAAAGGCTTCACTAGCTGGTGAATAACCAAGTCCGCCACCTTCTAGAAACAAATCAATATATATAGTACTTAACCAAACATCAATTACATCTCTATCTTTATCATATCCTAGCCATTCATAAGTGCTTTTTTCGATAAATGGAATTGGCTTTATTATAGCTTCTATATAACTTTTACCATAAAACAATTCAGGTGCATATTTTACACTTGATAAATTGGTAAGATATACCATTCCAAATTCATTATAATACACTTCTGCTTTTTTATACCTATACGATTCTTTGCTCTTCATATGGGTTATTGCAGATATCCCATCAGCATTTCCGTATTTGAAGTACTCCCTATAATGTTGATATACAATAAAAAAAACAAGCAAAAATAATAATGAAAATATTATTTTCTTTATTATTTTTTTACTACTTTGAGAGTATCTAATTTGAAAAAGATAGTAACTTATGCACATTAATATAACGATTAGTAATTCTCTCCTCCTAAGATCAATGAATAACATAAATATGGAACACAAAAAAAATATTACAATAAGCACTGGCCTTTGAAATTTGCTTCTATTATTAATAGTATTTTTGAACATCATAAATGAAGCAATTAGCATTAAAAGATTACTAAAGAAAAAATTAAGTAATTTATTTATAATACCTAATTGGCTCTTTAAATTATTAAATAGAAATGTATATCTATACCATCTATCATATTTAATAACTTGAAATCCCATTAAAATATATGGATAAATGTACCATGTGAAAGAAACAATAAAAATAATTAACCACAAATAAAAATTTATTTTACTATTGTTTATAATAAAATGTTTGTTATCAACTGAAATAGCATTAGTTTTTTTGATTTTAAAAATTGCTAAAGCTAATAGCAAGCCCACTAAAAAAATTATAGATATGAGTAACGATCTTTGAACATCATTAGAATTAAATATCCATCCAGGATCACTTATCCCATAATCTAAAATTTGTGGTTGACTAAAGCAATACACTATTGGAGTATATAAATTATAAAAAAAATATCCTAATATGAAACTTAACCTAACATCTATAAAAAATAAATAACTGTTCTCAAACAAAATATTCAAATAAGTAATAGCCAAAATTAAAAATACACTAATCTCTAATCCAATAATTAATTTATTATTTTCAAATGCCTTGTATAAAAGTATAAATAAGAAAATTACTGTTATAGTATTTATTAATAATAAATATCTTTTTTCATAATTTTTTAAACTATCAACCATATATTCACCCTAATTCATAAAAAATAATTATAATTACATGGTTCTAGTGCTCTTGTACATACTTCTGTATTTCTTCAAATCTTTTCTGCCATGTATTTTCCTCTGCAAATCGAATATTTTTTTCTCGATCCTTATCCTTATTTTTAATAGCTTGTACTATATACTCACAAAATTGATTACAATTTTGTGCAACATATACGGATTTGTTAATATGATTTATTTCTTTAAACTTTGTAGATACTACATTAAGCCCTACACTCATGTATTCATAAAGTTTTATTGGTGCTATTGAATCAGTAAGTGTACTTACTTCAAATGGAATCATTGATACATCACTATAATATAAATAATTGGGTATTTCCTTATAGTCTCTTTTGCCTAAAATGTGAACGTTTTTATAACTCTTTAATGCCCTTAAATCAATTTTGACAGGCCCAATAAGGTAAAAATCAATATCATTTAAAATATCAGCACATTCCCTAACAAGCTCTACATCGAACCAATGATCAATTGCTCCCACATAAACACATTTGTTTCCATTATTGTTATATTCTGCTGGAACATTGTATTGTTCCCTAGCAAAATTACTTAATTCAACTCCATTTGGTAAATAAATCAATTCTGATCTTATTTTTTGTTTTTTTTCTATTAAATCTTGAGAAGTAACGAATACTATATCTGCAGCTTTTATAATCTTCTCTTCAAAATATGGCATAGACTTGCATGTTTCCTTAAAGGCGCTAACATCATCAGCACATCTATAAACTAACTTATTATATTTTATAATCTTTGTTAAATAGTAGTATTTTGCATTAGTAAGCCACAATATATCAACCTTATCGAAATTATTTCTACTAAGCGATTTATTTAAACTTGGTATTGTTAAGCCAATACTCATTTTATTTGCAAATTTAGTATCTAATATTGGTAATTTCCCATACAGAGTTAAGGAATAAGGTGAATAACCGTATATATTTTGTTCTAATTTAATAAAGCTTTGTTTGTTTAGTTGTTTTCTTTGATTATAAATTTTTTTGTTCATTATTTTAGTTATATGATTATAAACTGGTGATAACCATAAAACTTCATAGCCAGTTTCTGCGAACATTTTTGCGTAATGATGGTTACCAACTTTAAAATCACTATTATATTCTAAATACTCTGCCATTAGTATTTTTTTCATATTTTACCTCTTTCCAAAATATGTTCATAAACTTTTACAAGTTGATTTACGTGATTTTCTATGCTAAAATCATTTTCCCAATAGCTTTTATAAGCATTTTCACCATACTCTTCAGTTAACTCATCATTATTAGATATTGTTTCTATCTTTTCTTTTAAGTCCTTGATATCCCCACTCTTAAACCATAGCCCAGCTTTCTTGTCTTTTACGATTTCTCTTGCTGTACACGTATTTGATACTATAACAGGTACACCTTTTGCTTGAGCTTCTAATGCTGTAAGTCCTAAAGTTTCATACCATAGCGAAGGGAAAATTAAAGCTCTTGCATTTTCTAATTCTTCTTTAATTGTATTCTTATCTACCCATCCAGTAATTCTTGCTTTTGGGTAGACTCTTTTTATTTCGTCTTTAAGCTCCCCTTCTCCGACAAATATTGCATTTAAATTAACTTCTTTTGCCGCTCTCGCAAATAGCAAACATCCTTTATCTTTACTTAATCTTCCTATATAGATAAAATTATTATTATTCTTTACATCAACTGGCTCTTCTTTTTCTATATCAACTGGATTTTTTACATAATAAAAATTTGCATCTTGTGCTAAATAAGGTTTCAGAACATTTTTGCTAGTTTCTGATATGTATATATAGTTATTAATTTTACTTTTTATTATTCTCCTTTGAGTCAATTTTTCATGCCTTAATACTCTCCATATCTTGTGATAGTAATGTCTCGAATCACAATTACAAACCTTACAAGCCATAGATAGTGGTCTGTAGCTGCATATTTTTTGTGTTCTATAGTTGTAATATGTACCATTAGGACAAGCAGTAAAATAATCATGTAGTGTAAAAACAAATTTATACTTTTTTTCAAATGCTGCTTCTATTACGCTAAATGTCAATGATTTAGTTAATCCATGGAAATGCACTATAGTGTCGTTATTAGTATAATTGTTTAAAAATTTCAAAAGTTCTTCCTTAGATTTACTATTCCATATACCATTTTTAAATGACTTAATTTTATTTTTTTCTTTCCAAACATCTTGCTGATTTAAGCAAATTACATTGACTTTAGATTTTTGTAATTGTTCGCATATAGGACCTGCAGCCCCAAAAAAAAATACATTAAACCCTCTTTTCCCTAATTCTATAGCAGAAATTATTGCAACCTTATCTGAGCCGCCATTTATGTTACAATAATCATTAACAATTATTATATTCATGCTTAAACACCGCCTTGAATTTTCAAAAACTAATATTTTGATATAATTTTTCATATTTTTTTATCATATTACTCTTATTATATTTATTGACTACATTTTCAATTGATTTTTGTTTGAATATTCTTCTTGTTTCTTTATTAATCATCAACTCATTTATTGATTTATAATATGACCTTAAATCTTGTGCTACATATCCATTAGTCTCATTTTGTATCACGTCTCTGTTTCCAATTACATTTGATACAATTACAGGTCGGCCTAAATACATTGCTTCAAGCAATGCTATAGGCAAACCCTCCCACAATGAGGTCATTATAAAAATGTTGAATTTTAACACCTCCGCAACTACTTCATTTCTATTTATCCATCCTGTAACCTTAATGTTCTGTGATGATAATTCATATTTTAGTTCTCCATCACCAATCCATATAAAATCATATTGCGGCAGGCTCTTTGCTATTTCATTAAATAGTGAAGGATTTTTTTGATAACATATTCTACCTACTGTTCCTATTATTATTCTCTTATTTTTTTTATAGACTTCCTTATCTAAATTATTTTCTACAATCATATTATCTATTTTTTTTATATCGATTCCATTGTTTATATTTACACAGTAAGTTGATATCTTTAAAGCCTTCTCATATTCCCCTTTGGAACATCCAACAATGCACCCTCCAAACATTGATGCAAACTTTTCTAATGAATAAAAAAAAAATCTTTTTATTTTTGATTCATTTTGTTGTAGAAATGAAAACCCATGAGGATTATAAAAAGCGTTGTTCATATCAAAGCCATTCATGTAACTAGCTATTCGTCCTAAAAATCCCGCTTTAGAAGAATGCATATGAATAATATCTGGTTTTTCATCTTTTAGAACTTTCTTTAATTTGAAGAAAGCTTTAAAATTATCATGAGGATTTAGCCCTCTACACATATCTATCTTAACAAATTTAATTTTTGTATCGAAATCTTTCCTGAAATCTCTTGGAGTCTGTTCCCTTAACGAATAAACTATTACCACCTCAAAATTATCTGTTAGTGAATTTGTTAAATCTGTTAGAAATGAATACACTCCTCCGGCAAAGGATTCTACTACATGAACTATTTTTTTCATATACTATATTCTCCAAACCCTTAGTCCATATTTCTTAGCTTCAACTACATTAACTGCTCCCTTTGTATCTATACAAACTGCCTTTTGTTTTAACAACTTGCTCATATGGCCAATGTCATCAAACTCTATTTCATGTTGTTTTGTAAGAATAAGTACTGCTTCTGCATCCTTTAATACTTCATCTTGTGTATCAGCCTTGAAATCATATTCAGCAAGTACAACTGGATCAAAGGCACTAACAATTGCGCCTTTAATTGTTAGCAGCTTACATATATCAATTGATGGACTTATTCTGTCATCATTGGAATAGTCTTTCATAGCTAGTCCAAGAACTGCTATTTTTGAACCTTTAAGCTGTTTTCCTTGCTGTATTAAAAGCTCTTCAGTTTTTTCCACTATAAACTCAGGTAATACTGCGTTTTTTTCTCTAGAGAGCCTTAGCAAACCCATGTCAATACCCATCTTTTCAGCCTTAGGCGCTATATAGTGATACGCATTTGGTATACAATATCCACCAACTCCTGGCCCCGGCGTTAATAGATTCACCCTTTTATGAGTATTGGAAAGTTTGACTACTTCAAATATGTCTATTCCTAAGCCTTCAGTAAATCTTGCAAATTCTTGAGACATAGCAATATTTACATCTCTTTGAACGTTTTCAAAAACCTTTGAAGTTTCCACAGCTTTAATACAACTTGCAGATATAACTTCCGCTTTACAGACAATTGAAAGTGCTTTTACTGCTCTATTTAAACTTTCCTCATTTATTGCTCCTACAATAGTTGGCATATTTGCAAATTCCTCGAAGGCTCTTCCTTCTGCTATTCTTTCAGAGGCATAAGCTAGATAAAAATCTTGCCCTGCCTTCATATTTGATTTCTCTTCTAAAATTGGTAAACAGATATCTTCTGTAGTCCCCGGTATTACAGTACTCCTAATGATGATTAAGTCATGTTTCTTTAGGTTTTGTCCTATAACTTCACATACTGATTCTAAGCAATCCATTATATATTTGCCATTCTTTATAGGAATTCCAACAGTGACTATTATTATGTTGCTATTATTTACTGCGTAGGCACCATCTGATGTGATAGTATATCTTCTGTTATCTAATTCCATTCTTAATACTTGTTTTATATTTACATTTTTAAAATTTTCTCTATGGTTAGTTATCCCATCCTTTGTATTTTTCACAAGTATCTCATCTGTATCAACTCCTATAGTTCTGCATCCTCTAAAAGCAAAACTTAAGGTTAGTGGTAATCCTACAAATCCTTGACCAAAAACACATACTTTATTATAGTAATCATCTAGTTTCTCTTTTTCATTGAGTGAATTGATATATTTTACATCTTTTAATGTATTGTATTTATTTTCTTGGACCACTTCATATATTGATTTTATATCCGCTTGCTCCATAGTTTCATTCCTCCTCTTAAATAGCATTCTCATCCCCAAACAATACCCTAACTGTCCTAAAAATCAATTTCAAATCCAACCAAATACTTCTCTCTTGAATATACCTAATATCAAGATTCATCCATTCCACAAAATCGACGCTGCTTCTGCCCATAACCTGCCAGTAACAAGTCAACCCTGGTTTTACCTGCAGCTTTAACTTGTGATACTCACTAAACTTCTCCACTTCTCGCAGTAAATTAGGTCTAGGCCCAACTAATGACATTTCACCCTTTAATATATTAAATAGTTGTGGTAGTTCATCTATGCTTGTCTTCCTTATAAATCGCCCAACTGAAGTTACTCTTGGATCCTCTTGCATCTTAAACATAGGTCCAGACATTTCATTCTTATCCTTTAACTTGTGCAATAATTCTTCTGCATCTATAATCATTGATCTGAATTTATAAATTTTAAATAGCTTTCCATTCAATCCTACCCTTTGTTGAACAAACAACACTGGTCCCTTAGAATCTAACTTAATTGCGAATGCTGTTATAATTAATACCGGACTTAAAAAAGCAATCCCACATAATGATCCAAAGATATCCATTAATCTTTTAACGAAAAAATAGCCCATACTTTTTTCACAGTTGTATGAGTAGGCATTACTCAATTCTATTTCTTTGCTAAATTTTTCAAGCAACAATTCCTCTCCTTTTAACTCTATTACAATTAATGTTATAGTTACTTATATGTCAAATATTAACCTTTTATGATATTAATCAGCTTAATTCTAAATATAAAATGGGCCCTATAGAAGTAAACACTGAGAAAAGAGTGTTTACTTCTATAGGGCCTTTTATGTACAATAATAGTAACAGAATAAGGGACATACTCCCAAGTTATGCTTCTTTATTTTTCATTTTCTTGGATCAATATATTTAGTTCATTTGTGACACGATCCCAATTAGGATATGTTTGATTCCATTTCTTACTTACCTTTTCAGCAGCCAAGTAAAGTATTTTAATAAGACTCTTGTCATTGGGATAAATTAACATAGTATTGGTTGCTTTTGTAAATTCACTATTAAGATTTTCTATAACATTTGCAATATAAATAATCCTGCGGGTATATTCTGAAAACGCAAAGTAAGTTGTTAAATTATTCCAATTTTCTTCCCAACTTTTTATTGCATCAGGATATTTACCTGCCCATTTTTCCTTAGCAGAAACAAGATTTTCAAGTGCAGCATATTGATTTGTTGCATTATAGACAGCCTTCAAATCAGCTGCAAAAGCTTCCTTATCTTTATGCGTATAGTTTATGCCTGCTCTTAGTTGATGGATTATACAACATTGTATCTTTGCAAAAGGGTACACCGCACCTATTGCATCCTTGAAGGAATCTAAACCATCTATACAAAATATTAGAACGTTCTGGACGCCTCTGTTTCTGAGGTTATTAAGTATTGAAAGCCAGAATTTGCTGCTTTCATTCATACCTACCCATATACCCAATATCTCCTTTTCTCCATTCATGTTTACTCCTAATACAACGTATGCTGCTTTAACTGCAATATGCTTATCTTCACCTACTTTATATTGTATTGTGTCCATAAATACAAATGAATATGTTTTTTCAAGTTGCCTATTTTGCCATTCCACAATTATCGGAAAAATTCTGTTTGTAACATTCGAAATCATTTCAGCTGACATCTCAACTTCGTATGAATTTTCAATTTGCTCTATTATATCTCTTGCAGGTATTCCAGCTATATAAAGTGCCATTATTTTATCTTCAATAAGAACCACTGTTTTATCATCAAAACCAGATGCATTTCTTTTATATTTAGGTACGTTTTGGGGTTCAAATTCAGCATTTCTAATATTTTTAATTTTTTTCTGATATACATCATCTTTGTCATCTCCATAGTACCCTTTTTTCTCTGCCTCTGATTTATTAAGTACTACTCCTAATATATTGGCATTTACCTTCTCCAAAAGCAGCTTTGTCTTTACTACTGCTTCTCTTTCTACCTGTGAGGAAGCTACCACCAAAAGACATCCATCTGAGAGACTTGCAAGAATTTGTGCATCTGTTACAGCTATTACTGGTGGCGTATCTATTATTATATATTCAAACTTTTCTTTTAAAGCTTCAATAAAATTCTTCATTTTTGACGAAGCTAAAAGTTCAGCTGGATTTGGCGGCCTTGTGCCTGAAGTTAAAATACTTAGGTTTTCTATATCCGTATTCTTAATTGCTCCTGCTAATTTTGCATTTCCTACAAGTAAATCTGATATACCTAATTGATTTGAAACAAAAAAAACTCTATGCAATATTGGTTTTCTTTGATCACAATCTATTATTATAGTTTTAGCTCCACTTTCAGCCATAACCACCGCAAGATTGGCCGCAGTTACAGACTTCCCTTCCTCTGGCATGGAACTTGTTATTACTATACTTTGTATCTTCTTATCAAAGGATGAAAGCTGAATATTTGTTCTCAAAGTCCTGTAGGCCTCTGCAAAAGGAGACTTAGGGTCCTTAACAGTTATAATATTTGGTTTTTCCATTAATTTCTCATGCTTTGGTATTATACCTGCAACGGAAATGTTCAAGTATCTGCTTATATCCTCTTCAGTTTTTATAGTACTATCAATATGTTCAAGAAGGAAAGCTAAACCTACAGATGCCATAAGCCCCATAAATAAAGCAATAGCTACATTTAGAGCCTTTTTAGGCTTTACAGGTTGTTCTGGAAATTTAGGTTCATCTATTGCTTGAATATCTGTACCTGTTGGCAATGTTCTTTTACATTCCTCAATAAATGTTGTTAAAACAGCATTTACTATGTCAACTGCCTCCTTTGGATCTTTACTTGTAGCTTTTATTTGAAGAAGCTGTGTGTCTGGCTGTGGTGTCACTATCACAATTTTTTGCAGTGTCTCTGGTGCTATTTGGCTATTTAATTTATACGAAGCTAATTTAGTTACGTTTGTAGATTTTGCAATTTCTGCATAAGTTTTTATTAGATTTTGATACATCATAACATCATCATAATTAACACTGATTTTATCATTTGCTTGAAGTTTCCCTAGCATTACTGTTACTTGTGCTTCATAGGTAGGCTTAATTACAAAGAAGCTTAAAATTCCTGATACTAGTGTACAGGAAATAGTTATAAGCAATATTAGCTTTAATCTTTTTCTTATAATGTGGAAAAAGCCCTTTAGATTCAATGTAATTTCTTCTTCCATAAAATATAAATTCTCCTATCATTTTACTTTATATATTGAATTCTCTTCTATCTAAGTTAGAAAAACTGTCGATATCGATTTAATACCTTTCTAAGAAGATATTATCAGCTTAATCACAGGGATTGTCCCATAAAATACATGTCATACTACATATCTAAATTTATGAGAGTATTAAAGATATTATGCTTTGCAGGTAATATTTTATGATGATTTTAGACAACCAGAATCTATAAATTTAAACTTAGCATATATTTAGAAGCGCAGCAGGTAATGTTACGCTTCTTTACAGGTACTGAATCAGCTATCTCAGATAATTATTTTTCTATTGTAACTTTAGCTTTTTCAAGCTTAACTTCATTAGCTAATGTATCCATGGCAGGACATCTTTTTTCAAGAAATTTTATAAATTCATAGATCTTCTCTTCCGAGGCATTGCTCTTTACATGCATATTGAATCTAATGTTGGAGTAGCCTGGTCTTACGTCTGACAATCCCATAAATCCATCAGTATCAATATCTCCCTCCAGCTCAACCCAGAAATCCTGCAAATCTATTCCGTGTTTTGGTGCAAAGGAAGCTGCAACGATAGTCTGGCACGCACCCAGGCCACAAAGCAATGCTTCAACAGGATTCATTCCTGTATTTCCACCACCTATTTCTTCTGGTTCATCAAGTGTAATTTTAAATCCTCTTGCTTCACATTCTACTGTTAATCCATCTTTTTTTCTTGCTGTTGCTTTAAATGTTGTTAATGGCATATTATCCTCTCCTTATAGATTGAATTGGTTGACATATTTTATTATTCCACCAATCGGGAAATAAAAAACTACATTGCTAAAAGCAATGCAGCTTGTTTTTCTTTTATTTTTTTAAACCACACAAGATTTTTATCCTGTGTGTTAAAGAGGAGATATAATAAAACTTGAAACCAGCTTATTATTCAAAAGTTTCAGTTACTGCCTTTAAACCTTTTATTATCTCAATATGCTGTGGACAACTCCTTTCACATTGCTTGCAACCCACACATTCTGATGCCTTTCCATAGATTTTTGTATAATTGTTATAATATAATTTTTGTATTGAAATACCGGAATTTTGGAATTGTTTTTCTGTATTGAATAAGGCAAAATACTTGGGAATAGCTATATTCTTGGGACATCCCTCCACGCAGTACTGGCAGGCTGTGCATGGGATTGCAATAGCTTCGTTAATAATCCCTATTGCCTTTTTAACAATATCATATTCCTCCTGTACAAATGGCTTGAATTCCTTCATGAACCCCGTATTATCCAGCAATTGCTCCATATCAGACATTCCACTTAATACCATCATAATTCCCTCATGACTTGCTGCGAAACGAATAGCCCAGGAAGGTATGGACATATCGTTCTGATATGTTTTGAATATCTGCTCTGCTTTTTCAGGCACCTTCGCAAGGGCTCCACCTTTCACAGGCTCCATAACGATAACCGGTTTATTATGCTTTCTTGCTACTTCGTAACATTTCCTTGACTGAATGCTGTCATTATCCCAATCCAGATAATTAATTTGTAGCTGAACAAAATCCACCTCGGGGTGTGCTGTTAATATTTGCTCTAATAAATCTGCATTATCATGATAAGAAAATCCAATTTTTTTAACCTTTCCATCGTTTTTCTTTTCCTGAATAAAAGCAAAACTATTAAATTTTTTGGCTGTCTCATAATGTGTTACGTTCAGATTATGAAGAAGGTAATAGTCAAAATAATCTACACCGCATTTTTCTAACTGTTCATTAAAAATTCTTTCATGATCTTCCTTTGTTTTCAAAAACATTGTTGGCAGTTTTGTAGTTATTGTGAAAGTATTTCTGGCATGACGTTTTACTAATGCTTCTCTCAATGCAATTTCACTTTTAAAATTATGATACATGTAAGCCGTATCAAAATATGTAAATCCTCTTTCCAAAAAAGTATCCACCATTTTATTTAATTGTTCAAAATCAAAACTTGATTGATCTTCCTTATCCTTAATCGGTAACCGCATAAATCCAAATCCTAATTTTTTCTGTTCCATCTCTTTATTTATCCTTTACTTTTTTATTTGTAATTCAAGTTTTACTTTATAAACAGCTTTATATATCTTATCTATAGGTATATTTTTTTCTTTTGCCAAAGCCTTGTTCTACATTATGTGTGCTATCATCCAATTTATCTTTTAATATAACGTCTACCCTGTTTCCTATTATTCCAAGTTTCTGAGATTTTTCAATTTTTATTTCATATGTATTTTATCTTAAAATCGATAGCATGTACTAGTAGTTCCTCTTGAAATAGGTATAATAACATCATAATTAAAATTATAAAGCTTAGAGTTAACTCCATGTCAAGATATTTTTTTAGAAAGTTCCTAAAATGAAAAGGTAAATTCTTGTTTTATGAGGTTCACTGCAAGGAATATTAATCTTTCAAAAAGGAAAAGTAATTTTGATACACTGACAGATCTTTTGGGAATGGATGGTTTGCGAAAAATATGACTTTACTGGAAAACCATATCAATAGCACAACAAGAGCCAGTTTAAATGGTCGCACCCCATTTAAGCTGGCTCTATTGTTAAATGATCAGAAGCTGCTGGAAATATTAAACTTACAAGCGGTTGAATCGGATAGAAGAGTGTTAAAACCTCAACTTCTTAGATAAAAAAAGTTGAATTAAACCTTGCAGGTGAATCTCATTATTCATTCAATCAAACTAAATATATTATTTAAAGTTTAAATTTCTTTACCATTTCATTAAGTTTTTCTGCTTGTTTTGCTTGCTCTGCAGCAGCCTGCGTCACTTCTTTTAGAGCATCTACAGACTCATTAACACTGACAAGTATCTCTTGTGAACTTGCTGCAGACTCCTGGGCTGTTGCAGATACATTTTCAATAGCATTCTTAATTTCTGAAATTGATTGATTTACCATATTCATAGATGAACCAACATCTTGAGATGTTTTGCTGAAGTATAAAGCATCATCACCATATTGCTTACTGGTGTTCACCAATAGTTTATAATCTGGCGTAACCGTGCTGTCTATAAAGGTTAAAATCTCCTGAGAATTATTTGAAAGATGTCCAAACGCCATTTCAACTCTGGAAGTAACCTCTTGAATTTTTTCAATTGCTGCTGCAGATTCTTCAGCTAGTTTTTTTACTTCACCTGCTACAACCGCAAAACCCTTTCCATGTTCTCCAGCCCTGGCAGCTTCAATTGCTGCATTAAGGGCTAAAAGATTAGTTTGAGTTGCTATACTGCTTATTTCTTCTGCCATGATTTTAACTTCATTTACTACTTTACCTTCAGCAATAGCGTCTAATATTCCATCTTGCTTTTCCATATATAAATTAGTTGAAACATTATAGCTGTTATCTGCACCTATTTTGATTTTGCTGGCCCTTAATTTTATTTCCTCTGCTGCGCTATTTGCAATGGTAGTTTTTTGAGTAACATCATTAATGTTTTTTGAAATATTTTCTGTTGTTGCATTAACTTCTTCCGTTGTGGCACTCAATTGTTCAGAGCCCAATGATATTTGCTTAATGGATTCATTAATATCTTCTATTTTTAATAGCATTTCTTGTGTGGTTAATGATAAATTTTGACTTGTGGCCTTTATATTGGAAGAACTTTCCATTATATCGGAGATTAAAAGTCTTATGTTTTTCATTGCACTGCCAAGTGACCTAAACAAATCACCAATTTCATCCTTACCATCTGAATAGATTTCACGTGTTAAATCGTTATTTTTCAGCATTTCTGCTAAATATACAATCTTGCCAACTCCCTTTGATATAATAGATGATATTAATGTACTTAAAATCATCGCAATAATTATTGATGAAATTATAATTATCAAAGATATATAATATGACCTTTTATAATTTAAGTTATTACTATCATAATTATTTTTTGCCATGGTTGTTGTAAGTTCTATCTCTTCATTTAATATTATAAATATACTCGCCTTAATTTTAGAGGATTCTGAGAAAATCTCATTTGCTTTATCGTAGCTGCCTTCATTTACATATTTAATAATTTCATCTCTTTTAATACGATATTCTTTTAGTATATTTGTAAATTTATCAAAATTTTTCTTAGAAGTGTCTGTTTTGGTAGTAGTTTCATATATCGCAATTTGCTTATCATCATCGTCTTTTAATTTATTTATATCTCCAGTTAACTTTGATAAAACAGTTTTACCTTTAGGGTCTAATATCAATGACATGGACTTATCATCTTCTACAAGATTTGATTTTAAAGTTCTTAATGAATTATTGGCCTGCATATCAATATTGTACATACTGTCAATACTTGTATGCATTTTGTCCATATTATATATACCAACTCCGCCAACTAAAATGCTAAACATAGCTATAGTAATAAAAGAAAAGGTTAGCTTCTTCTTAATCTTTAAGTTATAGAACCACTTCATAAGTTTCTTCACTCCTAATAATTTAATAATATTCTTAGACTCTCAACGGTCTTTGGCTCCCAATCATCCATATTTCCAGGAGTTAAGTGAAAGGAAATAATTCAATTCATTTTACTTGCATATATTTCTTTATCGCCCTCAATTGACTTTCATATCCAGTACATCTGCATAGATTTCCAGCTAGATATTCATTAATCTGCTTTTCAGTAGGATGTTTTAATTCTTTCTTCATTGCTAGAACTGTCATTACAAGTCCCGGAGAACAAAAACCACACTGCACTGAACCCTCTACATTTAAAAATTTTGAAAATTCCTTTGCTTCATTTTCAATGCCTTCAATAGTAGTAATATGCTTACCATTGGCTCTCACAGAAAGAAATGAACAGGACAGTACAGGTTTTTCATCCAGCCATACGGTACATGCACCACAAGAATTAGTATCACATCCAACCTTGATACTTAAATAGCCGTTTTTTCTTAATGTATCTGCTAAAAGCTCATCTGCTTCAACTTCTATTTGTTTCTTAATCCTATTTATCCAAAGATTTATTTGCAAAATAACACCTCCTGAATAGCTCGTCTTACCATTACTTCGCATATATTTTTTCTATATTTCTCGCTGGCTCTCATGTCACTACTAAATTTAAGTTCTTCTACTGCTAATCTTGCTGCATGTGATATATCTTTTTCCTCCAAGCTGCTTTCTGAAAGGTACTTAGATGAATTTAGAGCAATTTCAGCCGTTCCAGGTCTTGCACCAACAACAATTTTCCATTCAGTACAGTTTTTTGAAACAGTCACATTTAATATTGGGAGATCACTGTATGAATTTCTAAATGAATTATATGATGCTTTAACATCTGCTTTAGGTATAATTATTTTTTCAAGTATTTCTCTATCATTTTCTCGATGCATAAACTCGTTTAGTAAAATATTCCCTTCATTATATAAAACCACCTCTGCATTTAAAGATAATAGTGCAGTTATCATATCTCCAAAACCATTACGTAAGTATACATTAGCTCCAACTGTCGCCATGTTTCTATACTGTACACCTACAATATTTTTAACACAACTTGATAGAATGCCCGAAAAATATGTTTGCATAAGCCCACTAACTTCAACATCCCTTAATGAAGTCATGGCGCCAATCTCAATTGTATGTCCTTCATCTCTGATATAACTTAGTCCTAAATTAGATAAATCTATTGCAGTTTTAATCTTCTTAGAAGTTAAACTTAAGAACGTACCTCCACCTAATACGGTATTTCTTCTGTTTTCTTTAAGCAGTTTATAAGCAGCTTCTATAGTTTCAGGCACCAAGTATTCTTCTATTGTAACCAATGTTATTTCCTCCTTTTACTAGAGCTTGTTTTGTACATTTTTCAAAATACCCTCAAGTACTTTTTCTGGAGTAATTGGAAGAGTTCTTATTCTTACGCCTGTAGCATTATACACTGCATCAGCAATGGCTGCCGTAGGCGTGTGGATTACAACTTCCCCAATTGATTTTGCACCAAAAGGTCCTGTGGGCTCATAACTTGGTATAAATTCTACACTTATTTTTCCAATATCCATCCTGGATGGAATCTTATACTGCATAAAGCTATCTGAATAAAGTCTTCCATTTTCTCCATACTTTATATCTTCATACATTGCTAGTCCAATGCCTTGTGCAATGCCGCCCTCTGCCTGATTCCTTGCTAAATTAGGATTAATTAATGTTCCACAGTCTACCATCGCTACATAATTAATCAGTTCAAATTTTCCTGTTTCAATATCTACTTCTACCTCTGCAAAGCCTGCAACGTATGGAGGTGGAGCAAATTTACCGCCAAATACTGCAGTTGCTGATAACTGTTTATTACCTACAGCTGTTACAATCTCTGATGCAAATTTATTAAGTGACAGCTCCCATTTTCCATTAACTGTTCTTATAAATTCACCATCAAATTCAAGCTCTTTAATATCCTCTTCACAAAAGGATTCAGCACTTTTCATAATCTGTTCTCTAAGCATATTTGCTGCTTTAACAACTGCATTCCCTGTTACATAAGTAGTAGAAGACGCATAAGCACCAGTATCATAAGGAGTAATATCTGTATCTGCAGAAATAATATTAATATTATCCACTGTTGTTTGCAGAACCTCTGCAGCAATTTGCACTAAAATAGTGTCACTTCCAGTTCCAAGATCTGCAGCTCCTACAAGTAAAGTATAGCTCCCATCATAATTAAGGCGGATTTCAGCTGCGGCTGTATCTATGTCTGCAATTCCTGAACCATGCATTGAAATAGACGTACCAATGCCCCTAAATTTACTTTTTCCAACCTGTTTAACTGGATATTTTTCATTCCATCCAATAAGCTCTTTGCCCCTGGCCACACATTTATCCAGAGTACTGCTAAAAATTCTGGCTTCTTTTCCGCCAGCTAAAAATGGATGAGCTTCCCCTACCCTTATCATATTCTTTTCCCTTAGTTCCACTGGATCCATATTAAGCTTATGAGCTAGTTCATTCATAGCACTCTCAATTGCAAAATTTGTTTCTGCAGCTCCAAACCCCCTGAAAGCACCTGCTGGTACTTTATTTGTATAGACTGCTATTCCATCATACTTTATGGCCTCCGTCTTTACATATATTGGCAATGTATTTTGAGCTGCTACAAAAACCGTATCTGGAGCATGTTCTCCATAAGCTCCTGTATCAACCAAAGTAGTTAAATCTAATGCACGGACAATTCCATTGCTGTCAGATCCTATACGGATTTTGCTCCTAAAGCCATGTCGGCTATTTGTGGCAGTAAAACATTCCTTTCTGGTATAAATTAACTTAGCACATTTGCCAGTTTTAAGTGTAACCATACCAACATAAGGCTCTACAAAAGCACAGTTTTTACCACCAAAGGCTCCTCCAACGCGAGGTTTAATTACTCTTATCCTATTCTGGGGTATTTCCAAAGCCCTTGCTATAATTCTTTGCATATGAAATGCTGACTGGGTAGAAGTTACAAATACTAATCGGTTTCTATTATCTAAATAGCTAAATGCTCTATGTGTTTCCAACATAGCATGGCATTGTGCTTGTGTGTAGTATGTTTCTTCAACCACAAAATCACAATCATTCAGTTTCTGTTCAACATCTCCTACCTCTTTTTTAAATGTCGTTACGATGTTATTTTTTTTATCATATCCTTTGTTAAAATTCATAAAGCTATCATCTTCTGGATGAATTATTATAGAATTCCCCTCAGCTTTTTCAAAGTCTAAAATTGGTTCAAGTATTTCATAATCAACTTTTATTTTTTCAAGTGCTTTTATTGCTGTTTTCTCATCTTTTGCAGCAACAACTGCAACAGGGTCTCCTACATATCTAACTATTTGATCAAGTATCAATCGATCATATGGGGATGTTTCCGGATATGATTCTCCAGCTACAGTATAACGTGATTTGGGCATATCCAAATAAGTTAAAATACACTCAACACCAACAATTCTTTTAGCTTCCTCAGTATTTATTTTAATTATTTTAGCAAATGCATGAGGGCTTCTAAGAAGTTTAACACATAGGGCTTCCTGATAAATTAAATCTTCTACAAAAGCCGGTTTTCCAGTTGCAAGACCCATGCCATCTATTTTCTCAATAGATTTTGAAATTATATTCATCCTCAAATACTCCTTTATTTATTATCCTACATTTAAAAAACGTCTAACCAAAACCGGCTAAACGTTCTTTAAATACTATTTTGATTATTACCTCAGTTCCCGGAACCAAGGTAAAAATCACTAATTTAATTTTAAATAGATAGAAGATTAAAACTTTTTAATTTATGGTAAATCTCCTTATCCATTTATACATTTAAATTATATAATTACTCAATTAAATTAAGCAGTTTGTTCAGACTCGGTAATCATATTTTTTTTCGTTCCATCACCATTGAAAATAAGGTTGCATATTATAGCTACTATTGCCCCTGTAACAATCCCACTATGAAAAATAGTTGAAATTACTGTAGGACAATGTTGGAAAACTGTAGGTACTAATGTTGCTCCAACTCCTAGTCCAATAGATAAAGAAGCAGTTAACATATTACCTGCATCAGATAAATCAACGTCTCTCAACATATTTATACCTGCAATAGAAACCATAGAGAACATTACTAGCATAGCTCCACCAAAAACAGAATTTGGAATAACTGTAGCTAAAGCAGCTACTTTAGGCATGCAGCCCAATATTATTAATATAACCCCTCCTGCAATCGTAGCGTAGCGACTAACAACTTTTGTTAATGACAATAATCCAATATTTTGGCTATAAGTTATGAATGGAAAGGCATTAAATATACCTCCTAATAAATTAGCAAACCCCTCTCCGGCTAAACCGGCAATAAGCTGCTTTTTACTTAATTTTGTCTTACAAATATCAGCTACACCGCTAAATACCCCAACAGACTCTGTTAGTTCAACTACTCCGAGTATTCCTAGAGTAAGTATGCCAGCAAATTCAAATTTAGGTGCTCCAAAAGAAAATGGCATAATAATTTCTATCCATTTAGCTGATGCAACTTGAGAAAAGTTTAACATACCCATGAATCCAGCTACAACAGTGCCTGCAAATAATCCTAACAGTACAGAGATGGTCTGCATATATCCTTTTAAAAACCTATTTGATATTAAAATTACTACTATAACTATCAATGCTAATAATAGATTTACAGGATCACCAAAAGAAGGGCTATTAAGATTACCGCCACCAATACTTTTGAAAGCACTTGGCAATAAAGTAATACCAATAATCGTAACTATAGAACCTGTAACCAGGTGAGGAAAATATTTAGTAAGCTGTCCAACTATAGGAGCCGCAAGCATCATTATGATACCCATTGCAATAATTGAACCAAACATAACATTTATGCCTGATGCTTTACCAATAGCAACAGCGGCACCTACGACAGCAAAAGCGCATCCCATCATTACAGGTAATCTGACACCTAAATAACGACCAATACCGATATTATGTACTAACGTTGCTATTCCACTAGTGAACACACCTGCTGAAATTAACATAGCCGTTTGACTAGGGCTTAATCCTAGAGAGCCTGCTATAACAAGAGGAACTGCAATTGCACCTGCATATAAAGCTAGTGCATGTTGAAAACCAAGGGTAATTGAACGACTTAATGGCAATTTTTCATCAATCTTGTTAGATAAATTGTTTTCTGACATATATTTCTCCCCCTAATTTAATAGAATCTCTGAAAAAATAACTTTTCAATAGCTCTACCATATTTATTTTCAAAAATCTCCTCAATAGCTGTATTATTTTTTATATCGCCTAAAATTGCTATTATATCTGTCGAATAATACAACATCTTAGACTTACAAACGTTTTCTTAAATTGCGTTTAATTTTAAATAATACATTATTTGTTTATAATATACTATTGCAATTGGCTTTAAAGAGTTTTACCTTTATCAAATATCAAAGCAACCTCTGCTAACTTATTGGCTAATTTTCTGCTATATTCTAGTGCCATCTCGTCTTCTTTTGCACCGGCTTCTTTAAGATCCTTTGACCAAAGGTAAGCTCCTGCATAACCGCCCACTTCATTACTTACAATATTCATACCTCTTGCAAGCATAAGATTAATAATTGCATTAACTGCTACTTCTTGACCACCATTTCTTTTTCCACCTGTTGCTAAAGCTACACCAAATTTATTACGTAAATTTTCTGGAAACATGTGAAATAGTGGTCGCATACGGCTAAAAAATGCATACAATTGTGGAGAAGCTGAATAAACATATACCGGTGAACCAATAATAAATGCATCAGCCTCTATAAACCTTTTCAGAAGCTCATTCATGTCATCTTTAATAATACACAATGTTTTGTTTCTTCTACATGCATCACAATTGTTGCACGGTTCAATTCTTTTTCCAAATAGACTAATAAAATCCACTTCAATATTAGGTATATTGCTTATACTGTTTAGTGCTTCCCTTACAAGGTACTCAGTAGCACCTTTTCTTGGGCTCGCTGATAAACCAAGTATTTTAACCATTTCATCCTCCTTATCGTAAATAAAGTTTAATTAAATCTTTTAATATATTAAAATCTTAAATCTACTTTTATTATACCATCAATCGACCTGATGTCAATAAAAAAATTACATATTATTAAATATATTTAATATAATTAAACTTAACGATTTCTTTTATCTCGTAATAATAACTGCTTATTGATACATAAAGTATAGTGTATTACTTGTTGCTCTATATTTATTGCTATTAACCTTTATAACATCTTTTTTCTATATCCCTGACCATCGATTTATAAGATTATGGTCGATCCCTAATTGATCCATAATCCTTCCAACAAAGAAATCAACAAGTTCATCAATCGTTTCTGGATTATGATAAAAAGATGGTGAAGCTGGAACAATATGGACATTATTCTGGGCAAGCAATAATAAATTCTGCAAATGTATTGTACTAAATGGAGCTTCTCTAGGCACAACAATTAATGTTTTTCTTTCCTTAATAATAACATCGGCAGCCCTCTCTAAGAGGTTTTTAGATGCTCCATTAGCAATTGATGATACGCTAGCCATAGAGCAAGGAATTACTATCATGCCATCAGTGCGAAAAGAGCCACTTGCTATCGGTGCACCTATTCTATCATTATTATAATATTTTAATTTCTGATTATCATTTTCTATTAAGAAAAAACTTCTTAAGTATTTTTCTATTTCATCTTCTGATTGTAATGAAGAAATATCTAAATTAATTTCCTGTTGTAACACCTTTTTCCCCGCTTCAGTAATGGTCAGAATAACTTGGTGACCATTATCAAGTAATTTTCTTATTAATCGATCTGCATAAATAGAACCGCTTGCTCCGGTAATTCCAATAATATATTTCCCCATCTAGACCCTCCTTAAAGTGTATTTCATTCTAACAATGTTCTTTATTCATTACATTCATCCAAATATAGGGATAAATCAACTTCAGGGTATTTTACTCTTTCGAATCCTTTACTTTCTTCACTTAGAGTTGCATCAATTCCCATCTTAGTTTGAACACCTCTATTATCAGAGCAAGGGTCAAGTTCATGTCCTTGTGCATTTGGTATGTAAAATATATCTTTTTCCGGTATTACTCTGTTTGTAACTGCCCACATAACATCCGAAGAATTATATATATCTACATCTTCATCAACAACAATAACATTTTTTATATTGACATATGTCATCATTGCTGCAAGAGCTACATTTTTGGGTTCACCTGGATTTTTCTTTTTAAGCTGGATAATTGCTAAGAATCCGCTCCCATATGGCGGTATGTGAACATTAATTACCCCATTGCTGACATATTTGGCAAATTTCTTTAGTAGTGGCTCTCTAGGTAAAACATTACCTAAATTAATATGTTCAAAAGAAGCCCCGTTAATTGTTTGATAGATAGGGTTATTTCTATAGGTAATTGCAGTTACTTTTATTACAGGACTTAGCCATGGAGTACTATAATGTCCTGTAAATTCTCCTAATGGACCTTCTTCCTCCCTATAATCAGGAAGAATTTCTCCCTCAATAACAAATTCAGCGGTTGCAGGGACATAAATATCGGATGTTATGCATTTTACAACATCTATTGCCTTACCCCTTATGGCTCCAGCAATTTCCGTTTCATCTCCGTCGTAACGCAGTCCGGCTGCAATATAAATTACTGGGTCTGCACCGCAAACAACTGAAATAGGTAGATTCTTACCTTCTTTTTCTGCTTCCTCATAAAAGTCCTTTAAATGTCTCCATTCATTAATCATAATTCCAAGTTTATCTTTCCCTTTTACCTGCATTCTTTGGAATGACAAGTTCTGCTTTGACCCATTTAGTTCCTTACTGATAATAACGCCGCCTGTAATAAAAGGTCCTCCATCTTTTGGTGCACTTTGTGGAATTGGTATCTTGTATAAGTCTATATTATCTTCAAGAATTACATTTTCTTGACATGGTGCTATAGAAACAATATTCGGAATAATAGGTTTCTCAAGACAGGAAGCTAAAAAATCATTAATTTGTGATTTTTCACACTCCAATGCTAGACTAATCCTTTCCATAGATCCCAGAATACCTCCACACACAGAAAATTCTCTATCTTTTACTTTCTCAAAAAATCCGGCACCTCGATCTTTCTTTTCCAGATTTGCCAATACTGATCCCAATTCATATTGCCAGTCTACTTCTTTGGTGATTTTTGCTAATTGATTATTTTGATTTAGAACTTCTAAAAAAGTTCTTAAATCGCTAATTTCATTTGTTTTTAAAGATTTCATTTTAAATACCATCCTTTTGTAATATTACTGCTATTTTCCTGTCCAAAATCTATTAGTTGCTTCGAAAATTTCTTTTTTTGCTTGTTCTTCGTCAATTGTCAATAACTTACCATTTCTTTTTAAGAATTGTCCATTAACCATTACATTTCGTACATTATCTGGGTTCCTAAATAATATCAATTGATCATATACATTATATTCATTGATGGGTGTTGGAGTATCTATATCAATTGTAATAATATCTGCAAGATAACCTTTTTGAAGTTTTCCACCATTAACCAAACCCATGGCATCTGCACCCATACTTGTGCCCATTTTGTATACTTCCTTCGCTGGCATAACTTGAGGATCTTTTTGGTAAGCCTTATGAATCAGGAAAGCTCCGCGCATAACCTCAAAGTAATTATTGACATACCCATCAGTACCTAAACCAACTTTTATACCTTTTGATAGCATTTTAGATACTGGAGCTACTCCTCCACCTACTTCACAATTAGATAAAGGCATTGAAACCGCACGTGAACCTCTCTTAGCCATTATCTCTAATTCGTAATCTTCTACTTGTACCACTTGTGAGGCAAGTACATTTTTATCTAAATAACCAATTTCTTCGTAAATATCCACTGGTCTTTTACCATATTTCTTTAGACAAAAATTGGGTTCAAAATCGCTTTCAGAGAGGTGCATATGAATATCACAGTTAAGCTCATCTGCAATTTTCTTTGCTTGTTTCATATATTCCTTACTTCCTGTAAATAATGTATGAACGCTCATCATACCTTTAACTAAGTTATCTTCCTTATTGTTTGCTTTTACAAAATCAACATTCTCCTTTAATCCAAGCTGTCCATTCTCTTTGCTTATTCTTTCACAAGCTTCAAAGGACAAATATGCTCTTAGCCCTGCTTTTTTTATCTCTTCAGCCTCAACTTCAAGCGCACCAGGTATCGAATTCGGACCTTCCAATATATCAGTAAAACTTGTAATTCCACTCTTTATCATTTCAACACATGCCCATTTGGTTGTCGATTTTACAAGTTCGTGATCTAAACGATTTTCTACATAAGGCCACCAGAAATCTTCTAAAAAACTTGAAAATTCTGTGACCAATGCTTCAGCAGTAATGCCATGAGACAACACGCCATACATATGCATATGCCCATTAACAAAACCAGGTGCTATTATTTGATTATTTGCTTCTATAATACAATCATCTTCATCAACATTTAATTCACAATTCGGAGCTAATTGGGTGATTCTATTCCCTTCAACTTTAATGCCCCAATCCTTCTTAAGACCATCTTCTGACATTAGATAACTACCTTTTATAATAATTGCAGCCATTTACTTCTACCTCCAAAATTTAAATTATTAAATATTCAAATAAAGAGCCTACGACTCTTTTTAAAAAGTTATAGTAGGCTCTTTTTTAATGCTAGTTACTTATTAATGTCCGCTACTAGAAAAACTAGCATAAAAATCAGCAGAAGCCTTCTCATTAGCCTTGTCTTCAATAGTTTGCTCTGCAACTATTGAAGTTAAAGCACCTGTTGGACATATACTCACACAGGAACCACAGTTACGACATTCATCTTTGTCAACAGTCATAATTGGGAAATCCAATTTACGAGCGTCATAAGGACATACTGCAACACACTTGCCACAGTTAATACAACCGCATTTTAAGCAACGTGATGCCTCTACTCTAGAATCATCTTCTTTTAGTCCAAGTTCAACTTCTTTAAATCCAGGTACTCTATCTCTTAGTTTAATGAACTCTGGTAATTTTCTTGGAGTATTTTCATTAGATATTTTAGATAATCTTAATGATCTAACTTTATGAACATCCATTACATTACCGTTTCCACCAAGATTTTTATCGATTTCTGATGCTGCTTCTCTTCCTCCTGCAATTGCCTCGATTACTGAAGCAGGACCAGTAAAACAGTCTCCTGCAATAAATACATCGTTTTCTACAGTCTTATATTTATAATTGATACATGAATTTAGCTCTGGTATAAAATCCGCATCTACTTTCTGATCTGTAGCAAAAATAACCAAATCTGAATCTATTGCATGAGGAGCCTCTCCTGTTGGAACAGGTCTTCTTCTCCCTGATGCATCTTTTTCAACTAATTTCATTGAATCATAATAGAATTTATCTTTTTCAACTTTGCTTGGAGAAGCAAGGAATATAAATTTAACTCCTTCTTCTTTTGCATGTTGAATTTCTTCAGTATTAGCAGGCATCTCTGACTCTGTTCTTCGATAGACAATAGTTACATCTTTAGAACCAATCCTAAGAGCTGATCTTGCGGCATCTATTGCAACGTTACCACCACCACAAACAACTACTTTTTTGTCATGAATATTTGGCGCAGTATTCAGATTTATTTCCCTTAAGAATTTAATTCCAGAAGTAGCTAATTCTGCCCCAGCAATATTCAACACTGATCCTCCATGAGCACCTACTGCAATTAAAATGCTCTCAAAGCCTTCATTTCTTAAATCAGAAAGTGTTACATCCCTACCTACGGCTATGCCAGTACGGATTTCAACTCCCATTCTTTCAATTCTTTTGATTTCCTTCTGCAGTATATCTTTGGGTAATCTATAAGCTGGAATACCTACCGATAACATGCCTCCAGCAACTGGTAAAGATTCAAGAACCTTTACTCTATACCCCTTTTTCGCTAGATAATAAGCAGCACTTAAGCCAGCAGGTCCGGATCCAACAATAGCAACCTTTTTCCCATTATTAGATTCCATCTTAGGAAGAGGCAAATTTTCTCCACAAGCTTCATAAGTTTTATCTGCAGCCATTCTCTTCAATAGGCGTATTTGAATTGGATCATCCATCTCGCCCCTTCTGCACTGAGCTTCACATTGATGATCACATACACGTCCACATACAGCAGGGAATGGATTAGATATACTTACAGTATTATAAGCATCAAAATAGTGTCCTTTCCTTACATCTTCTAAATATTGTGGGACGTTAACACCAGCTGGACAAGTCTCCTGACAAGGTGCATAGTTTGGTTTATAATCAAATACTAGCTTCGAAATAACTTCTTTTTGGGGAAAATTAGGAAGGGCCACCCCTATTACTTCATCCAACGATTTATATCCTAATTTAGCTAATGTTTTTGATAAATCATAGCACATTTGTTCAACATATTCTACGTCTTTTAAGATACCTACTGTACATACACCTACATTTCTAGCGCCAACCATTAGGAATTCTATAGCGTCTTCTGCACTCATACAGCCGCCACTACCATAAAGGTTTCTCAATTCTGGATGATTTCTTGCAATCTCAGAATTTATCCTCAATGAAATCGGTTTTATTGCAGATCCTGAAAGCCATCCATATCCATTGCTACCCATAAGCATTGGTCTCGCATTTTTAATATCGATTTCCAGGGTTGGTCCAATAGAATCAATAGCACATATACCATCAGCTCCATGTTCAAGACATTTAGCTGCCGACTTTACTGCATCAGGCCAATTAGCACTTAATTTACATATAACTGGTATGTTTACATTTTTTTTCGTATAATCAAGCATAGGGATTAATGTTTCTTCAGTATAGGATACTAATTCAATAATATCAGCACCAGCTTTTTCTACATCCTTTACGATAGCTTGAGCTTCCTTTAAGGTATGTCCTACGCTGCCAATTACAACAGCCCCAGCCTTTTTGGTCATCGGAATTTCTCTTTCATACCAAACTAATCTGTCTGAGTCAGCCCACTTCTCGCAATTAACTAATGATCCATTTTCAAGAACTGCGATGTGATTAACTGGATTAATGGCAGCACCTAATCTAATTGTTTTTGTTACAACTGCACCACAACCAGCTTGGTGAGCTCTAATCATTCCTTCTGCTGCATACGAAAGCGGCCCTGAAGTTAAAATATACGGGCTTTGCATCTTAATTCCACAAATTGACGATGATATGTCTGCACCTTTTAAATTTTCTTTTTTAAACAATATAATCACTCCCTAGTAGTTTTGCATACTACTTATGCATCAGACATGGAGTTAATTATAAACTCCATGTTTCCTACCATAAGTGTTTAATAATTAATTATTAACATCTTGATTTATTATCTTTTACTATCTACATTTCCCATAGTTAATGCCATTAAAGCTTTAATAGTGTGCATCCTATTTTCTGCTTCATCATAAATTACAGATTGTGGTCCATCCATAACTTCGCTTGTAACTTCTATGTCTCTATCAGCTGGCATGCAATGCATGTATATTGCAGATTCCTTTGCAAGTTTCATTCTTCTTGAATCAACAATCCAACCTGGATTCTCATTTATCATTTTTACTCCTGCAGCCTCATCATCGCCTACAGTCATTATTGGTCCCCAGCCCTTTGCATATATTACATCTGCATCTTTACATGCTTCGTCCATATCATGAACAACCTCAAATTTTGAACCATACTTTCTTGCATTTTCCTTTGCCATTTCCATTACTTCAGGCTGCAATTCAAATCCCTTTGGATGTGCTAAAGTTACATCAAGTCCAAAACGAGGCATTAATGTTACTAATGATTGTGCCATTGAAAGTGGTCTCATATATTGACCAGCAGAAGTCCAGGATATAACAAATTTCTTGCCCTTTAAGTCATTATTGAATTTTTCTTTTATTGTAAACAAATCAGCAAGTGATTGTGTTGGATGCCATATATCACACTGCATGTTATATACAGGAATTTTTGAATATTTTGCTAATTCTTCCATCCACTTGTGACCATTTACTAATGTATTACGAACTCCAATTGCATGTCCCATTCTTGCCAATACATCAATTGTATCCTTTGGAGTTTCACCGTGATCTATTTGAGTTGCTTTTGGAGTTAAATAGTTTCCATGGCCTCCTAGCTGAGTAATTCCACATTCAAAGGCATTTCTTGTACGTGTTGATTCTTCAAAGAATAACATAAATAAAGATTTGTTTTTACAATATTCTGTTTCTCGACCCAAAGCATAACTCATTTTTAAGTCTGATGAAACTTGAAATAAAGTTTCCAACTCTTCATTTGACCAATCTTGTTCGCATAATAAATGCTTTCCTTTTAATCCTGTTTTCATAATAACTTCCTCCTTAAATTTTAATATTTATCATTGGATTTATCATGACTATATACCATATAATAAAAACACTCAGCCAAAACGATTAAATGCTTTGTAAAATTGTAATAGCATGTATATGTTCCGCGAATAAAATGTCAAATCCAATTCTCTTGTCATATACTATTATATTGTAAAACATATTATTTTTCAACAATTTATTTTAATAATATTAAATAAATTTATTTACACTAAATATATTTATCTATTAAAATTAGTATCTTTGTAAAAGTAAAATAGTATAACTTTTTTGTTAATTACTGATTTTTATCTTTCAACAGATATTCTACAGAACTTCTTGGAACACGCGCATTATATTCTTAAATGCTATTTTTTGTATTTCAACATTATTATAGCCTCTCTTTTCAAGAATTTTCAAAACATTCTGTACCTGAGAGTGGTTTTCAATTCCCGGTGTTTTAATAACATTAGTCTTTGCAAAGGTCAGTGATTCAGTATTAAAAAAGTCACAAAAATCAAACCCTAAACTAACATAATCAACCCCAACCAAACATGCAATATAATCAATATGGTCTATTAGCCTTTCTACAGAAGGTTGTTTCCCTATAAATCCAGGCCATGAATTTATTCCTATAACGCCTTTTCGCTCAGCAATAGCTTTGATCTGATCATCCTTTAAATTGCGGCTATCATTATAAAGGTTATACACATTAGAATGAGAGGCAATAAAAGGTTTTGTAGTCTTTTCATAAATATCCCAAAAGGTTTTCTCATTTGCATGAGAAACATCTATTAGTATTCCTAATTCTTCCATTTTTTTAAGTGCTAAAACTCCAAGATCAGTCACCCCACGTTCATTATTTGGGCTTCCAACACCTGTAGCAAATTCATTTTCTTCATTCCATGTAAGACTAGCATGCCTTAGCCCTATACGATAGAGCATGTTCAAAACACTCACGTTAGCATTAATTCCATTTAGTCCTTCAATTCCTAAAATGACAGCTATTCTACCGGATTTTTGGATATTATAAATATCATCTACACTACATGCAATTGCAGCAACATACTTCATATCATCTATTTCTTCACAAGTAGCTCCTAGAATATCTAATAGTCTTTTTTCGGGTTCATTTATAAAAGGTGGATCAATCCATATTGCCGCTATTAGGCCATTAATATGACCTTTTTTAAGGCTATTTAAATGATATTTTTTTAATATATTTTTTTCGCCTTTACCTCTTTTAACAGTTACATCAATTAAAATATCAGAGTGACAATCAAAAGTTTCCAATAAGTAACCTCCTTTATAAATTATTCTTATTAATAAAATATAATATTGCTTCTAAAACTCCCCCACCAATAGCCCTAGCTTTATCCGAAATACTATAGCAATAACTTGTTTTTTTTCTAGGGTCAATATCCGCAATTTTCATTCCTCTATTTACATAATAGCCATCTCTAATCATCCCTCTTACTATACCGTTTATTTTGGACTTAACCTCTGTTTTATCAATCAATGCAATAGTGTCTCCTGATTTAACAATACTACCAATATCTTTAATTATCTTAATTTCCCCTTCATTTTGAGCCCAAATTACTCTTTCTTCAGTGAATCCTTCTATATTACCCGGGATTCCTGTATTTGGTTCAGCTGTTCCTTGAAGTAATACTTTACCAAGATAATGACCTCTTTTAGATTCAACAACAGCATTAACATCAACTCCTGCAGTGAAACCAGGTCCCACACCTATTACTATAGTGGCCATCTCTAATGAAGTTCCTATATTCTTCTTCGCAATTATAGAGTCTACTAAAATGTAAGGCCTATCTTGCCTAAAGTAGGTCATACAAGGGTCTATTATTATTGGAATTATTTTATCTTCAATCATTTTTAATGCATCACTAATATCATTAGCTAACTTACCACTAATTCCTTCAATAAAAACTTCCTTTTCGTACACTGCATCTGCAAATGAAACTTTCCTTCTTATGACTGTGGGTTTTTTAATTTCCGCAATTAAAACTTTAAATCCTGCATTATATAGCTTACTTGCAATTCCAGATGCAATATCACCTCCCCCCCTTATGACAATAAGTTTTTTGTCTAACATTATATTTCCTCCTTTTAATAAAAACAATTTTCTAGCTTAAATATTCCAATACATACCAAAATAATAAGGGTAGAAAGTTTAAAGTTTCTTATAGTACTCTTAGAAAGTCCTTCTTTTGATTTGAATTACAAAAAAACAAAAAACGTTCAAGCCTAAACCGGCCAAACGTTTTACAATTGCAATGATAGCTACTTTAGTTCCCGGGACCAAAGTAAAAAAATGCTTTATTTGTTTTTATAGTTTCTTAAAATTATATCCTTAGAAATTTGGAGGAGTTATAGTTGAAATAAAGACTAATTCTTCTTCACCATTATTGCAAATTTTATCCAGTGAATTACATACAAAATATATACTATCCCCAGCTTCAAGAATATATTCTTCTGAATTAATTTTGATCCACATACTTCCTTCCATAATATAGATAACCTCTTCACCATTTTGTGAAAGTAGCTTCTCTCCAGTTGATCCACCAGGTTGTATCCTTCCAATGAACATTTCCATTTGTCGTTTTAAATCAGGACATAAAAGTTCATATGATACATGAGATTTTGGTATTTTTAGTTTCTTTCTGTCCTTTTTCCTGACCACAGGACTTGTTTCCGTTTCATCCATTAAAAAATAAAACACAGCAACATCCAAAGCATTTGCAATTTTCCTAAGAGAAGCAATTGAAGGGTCTGCAATATCCCTTTCAATCTGACTTATAAAACCAGATGTAAAGCCAGTTTTCTCGGCCAATTCTTTTAAACTCATCCCAATCTCTGTCCGTTTACAACGTATTCTTTCACCTAACATATATATAGTCCCCCTCTGAAAGAATAATTTAATTAATCTAATCTAATAATAAATTATACTTGTATCATTTGTCAAATCTAAAAATAAAATATTTAATTTATTTAGTATAATTATATATTATTATGGGATTATGAAATGAATCTAGTGCCCGATTCTTTTACTACAGCATTGTATAGGTTATCTAGCGCAGTAATTATGCTATTTCCCCCGCTTCTAGCAAAGTTCACTGCTGCATCAACCTTAGGACCTATACTGGATTTACTAAATTGGCCCTCATCTTTATATTTTTGTGCTTCAGCAATTGTAATTACATCCAAATTCTTTTGATTTGTTTTACCAAAGTTAATAGCCACTTTGTCAACATCTGTTGCAATTACTAATATATCAGCGTTCAGCAGTTCTGCTAATAAACTACTTGATAAATCTTTGTCAATAACCGCCTCTATACCTTGTAGCATTTTGCTATTTTCTATAACAGGTATACCGCCTCCACCAACCGAAATAACAACAGCTCCGGAATTAACTAATGTTCTAATTGATTCTATTTCTACTATTCTCACTGGTTTTGGAGATGCAACTACTTTTCTCCAACCTCTTCCGCTATCTTCAATCCAATGTTCCCCTTTATTTATGCCTTCTTCAGCAAATTCCTTAGTGTAAAACGGGCCAACAGGCTTAGTTGGATTTTCAAACGCTTCATCATTTTTATCTACAACTACTTGTGTTAGTACTGTTAATACAGGTTTTTCAATACCAATCAACTTTAATTCATTTTTAATATTCTGTTGAATCATATAACCAATTAACCCTTGGCTTTCAGAGCCACATATATCTAACGGCATTGCTGGTACCTTATCTTTACCAGCAATATTTTGTAATAAAATATTCCCCACTTGAGGGCCATTACCATGAGTTACAACAACGTTATAGCCTTCTTTAATTAATCTAACAATATTTTTAGTAGCCTTTTTAACGTTATTCATTTGTTCCTCACTTGTTCCCTTTTGTGATGATTGTAATATAGCGTTGCCGCCTAATGCAATTACAATAGTTTTCATAGTTTATAACCTCCTTATCATTTGATGTTTAAAAAATCATTAATAATTTCACATATTAGCTGACATATTTGATATTTTGAGCCTTAATAAATTTGCCGTCAGGTTTTGAAACCATTAAATTATTATCTTTACAAATAACCACCCCTCTACAAATAGTTATTATCGGATATCCTTTAACTCTAAAATCTTCAAACACTGTATATTTCGCTGCAGAGTGTAAGTTAGAACCCTTTAATATAACATCCTTTTGAGGGTCAATTATTGTAATATCAGCATCACTTCCAATAGTGATAACCCCTTTTTGAGGATATAGTCCAAACATTCTAGCAGGGTTAGTGGATATTAGACAAACAAATTGTTCTAAAGTTATTCTTCCTTTACTAACTCCTTCGCTAAATAGCAACGGCAATAGAGTTTCAGAACCACCAATACCTGGAATCACCTCAAAACAGTTATTGGAAGATAATTTATCCTTAATAGAAAATGAACAATGATCTGAAGTTATACACTGTAAGGTACCTTCAGAAATGTTCTTCCACAGCATTTCTTGATCAACCTTTTTTCGAAGTGGAGGTGTCATTATATATTTCTGAGGTTCTATTTTCTTATAGCATTCATCTGTTAATAGCAAATAATGTGGGCATGTCTCACCATAAACCTTCTGTCCGGCTTCTTTTGCTTGATTTATCAGCTCGACTCCTTCTCTAGTAGAAATATGAACAATGTATATAGGAGCATGGGCCTCCTTTGCAAAATGTAATACCTTTTCTATAGCAGCCCGCTCAGCTTCATTTGGTCTGCTATCAGCATGATAGCAAGGAGAAGTTTTACGTTCAAGTATAAACTTTTCTTTTAAATTACTAACAATCTCATCATCTTCAGCATGTACAGTTACTAACATATTTAATTCTTTTGCTTTTTTTAATAAAGATTGTATTTTTTTATCAGGCAACTGTGTATTGCCATATGTAGTATAAATTTTAAGGCTTTCTATTCCATAAGTCTTTAGATCAGGAAGTTGATTTATATCTTGATCAAATTCACCAGTAATTTCCATATGAAAATTGTAATCAATGTACGAATGTTCCTGAGCTTCTTTTTCTCTTTGTTCCAAAGATTCTAGAAGACTTTTACCTTCAATTGGACTTGCATAATCAATAAAGGAAGTTATTCCCCCAAATGCAGCTGATACAGTTGCCGTTTCATAATTATCAATAGTTCTTCCTACTGCCGTTTTCATATGATAATGCACATGTGCATCAATTGCTCCTGGTATAACAATTTTCCCGTCTGCATTAATAATTTCATCCTTTAATCCTACTGGAATATAAGAGTCAATCATGTTAATTTTTCCATTTTTAATGCGAATATCAACCCTGCTAGTTCCTTTTTCAGTTACTACAAAACCGTTCTTTATAATTAGACCCATTCAATCACCTCATTTTGAACTTTAAAAGGTTAAATGAAATGTAGCTACTTATTACTTATTACAAAAGGAAATACTGTATAGAACTTTATTGCATCTACTAATTCATTTATTGATAATTGATCCTGAGTTCCATGGCATAATGAACCGTCTCCAGGTCCAAACCCTATACTAGGTATATTTGTTCTTCCACATAGTGAAGTTGCATTTGTACAAAAATCCCATTTTCCAACAACAGGCTCTTTATCAAAAATAACTTTAAATGCCTCAACACTTGATGAAACAATTTTGTGGTCTTCTGGCATTACCCAAGAAGGAAAATAATCTACACATGTAATTTCATAACCTGTGTATGTGGTTACCCTTTCTGTATCAATCTCTGCTTTTGCACCCTTAACATCTGCAATATATGGTTGTACCTCTTTTAACAATTCTTCAATAGTTTCGCCACAAGTTATTCTGCGATCACAAATAACAGTAACTTCTCCAGGAATAGTGTTTAAAGAAGGCGTCTTGCATTCTACTTTAGTGACTTCCATGGTTCCCTTTCCCAAGAAAGAATCTTCAGGAAAATCAACAAATTTATCAATGCCATCAATAATTGGAAGTGCCTTTATTAATGCATTTTCTCCTCTCCAAGCAGCACTTGCGTGTGCAGCTTTTCCAGGAACTGTTATTTTTAACAAAGCTCTACCTTTATGCCCTCTTATTATTCTGCCTTCGCTTGCCTCTGCAACCAAAATATAATTTGGTTTTATATCAGGAAACTCATTCATCATCGCTTGGACACATGATCCTTCTACGTCTTCTTCAGAAATTGATCCCGAAACCCAAAGTGTAAATTTATCATCAAGACCAAGAGCTTTTATCGCTTTGCCGGCAAAAGTAATACCAGCAAGACAACCTTTATCATCTACAGCTCCTCTTCCATGTATAACGCCATCCTTAATTTGTGCTTCTAAAGGATTAAATCCCCAGTCACTCGAATCACCTGGGCTTACCGTGTCTATATGTGCGTCATATAGTAAAACTGTACTTCCATTACCAACCCTACCCAAAACATTTCCAACTTTGTCAATTCTAACCTCATCAAAACCAAACTCTTTCATTTTTTTGGCCAAAAAATTTACTGCCGAACCTTCGTTATAGGTCACACTTTCAATTGCAATAAAATCCTTTAGAAATTTAACTATATTATCTTTTTCTTGATCTATATATTCATTTATTTTTTGAACTAATATGTTTGTATTTTCCATATCTTACACTCCTTCTTAATATTAATTTATGACAAATCAATTAGGTTGCTCATTCCCCCCTTATCTATAATTAAAATAATTTATTTAATATATGTAAATAAATTTATTTATACTAAATTTATAGTATTATTATATATCGATATTTCTTTTAAGTCAATTAATAAAATATAGTTTTTCGATAATTTAAAGATTAAGTTCTATCTCCTTCAGTCCTTTCCAAAGTAAGTTTAATGTAGTTTCTATACAGATGGTTATCTATTTAATGTTATTAAATTAATATAGTATAATTATATTGATTTATTTTGTGCACGTCAAATCATTAAAGTCCTATATCTTCCTCACTTCTAATTTCAACATTTTACATTAATTTGTTTTTCTAAACTGAATCAAACAAAACAACCACTAGTTATAAAAATCTTAGCTAGTGGTTATTTTCTTGCATTCTTTTTTAAGAATGGCAACCATGGATATTAGTATTTATTTATCTACAATTAATCCTTCTTTAAAAGTAACTTGATAATGCCTATCCTCTGCTATAAACATACTTTAATATGCCGTAATAGCCTTCAGCTCCTATAAATAACTGTTCTTGTTCAATATACTCATCAATTGTATGCGCTAGATTTTCTTTTGATGGTCCAAATCCTATTGTCTTTATACCTTTTTCTCCTGCATAATGGCTCCCATTTGTACAAAAAGAATATTGTGTAATTTCACAATTTACACCTGCTTCTTTTAATCCTTTATATGCAGCTTGTATAAATTCATCTTTTGCATCAAAGACCCAACCCGGAAAAAATCTTTCTCCTTCTATGATTTCTCCTGTATAGCATTTTTCTCTTCCAACAGCATAAGAAACCTTTGCATTTAATTCTGAATCTGCACTCATCATTTCCTCTAGAAGGGACTTTAATGGAGCAAGAACTCCTTCTTTAGTTTCTCCTACTAAAAGTCTTCTGTCAAAAGTTGCTCTACAGTAATCTGGTACTACTGAAGCACCTGGGTAAGGTGAGGACTTTATGTCAGTTAAAACAAGAATGCCCTTTCCCAATGTGTCATCTTCCATAACATCTATTGTTTGAACTCTATCAATAATCTTCGACATTTTATAAACAGCGTTAATTCCTTTTTCAGGGTTTGCTGAGTGGGCAGGTTTACCAAAAGTCTCAATAATGATTTCAGCACGACCACGCTGACCAATCTTTAAATTTAGCTCTGAGGATTCACCAATTACAACATAGTCAGGGTTTATCACTTCACTTATTTTACGAGCTGAAATACCTTCAAATAATTCTTCATGAACAACTCCTGCAACGTATATATCTCCATCAAAATCTCTGTTACTGTCTTTGGCAAAATATGCCGCTGATGCCATCATTGCAGAAAATTGTCCCTTCATATCAGAAGCACCACGTCCATAAATCTTACCATCAACTAATTCTCCAGAAAAAGGTCCACGAGTCCATTTTGTTTCATCGGGTACAGTTACTGTATCAATATGTCCATCAAATAATATTTTCTTCCCTGGTCTATTTCCTTTAATATGTGCTATAACATTACCATATTCGTCTGTATGGCAATCATCATATCCCAATTCTTTAAAAGCTTTTTTTATTGCTTTAGCTACATCACCTTCTCCACCCGAAACACTCTTAATTCTTAAAAGTTCCTGACAAAGTTCTGTCAATTGCTTTTTTCTTTCGACTACTAACATCATATCCCCCTCTGATTTACATTAATTTGAATTCTAAATTATTTTTCTGAGTATTCTCCATTCCAAACTATACTTCTATATTTGTCTGGATCAGTATCCCCTTCAGTGCTAAATAATAGTACCTTTGATTTTTCATTTAATCCTAGTTTATCTCTTAAATCCTTCATATCTTCCCTTGTCATAATTGAATATAGAAGACCTGCAGTTACTGCACCAGATTCCCCAGATATTACTTGGTTATCACCCATTAGTGGGTTCCCAAGGACTCTCATTCCATTTGCAGCAACCCAATCAGGGCAGGATACAAATGCTGAGCTGTAGTTTTTTAATACTTCCCAACCTAAAGTATTAGCTTCACCACAGGCCAATCCTGCCATTATAGTTTGCATTTCTCCACCTACTGCTACTGATTTACCATCTCCAGCTACTGCTGACTTATATAAGCAATCGGCTACGTTTGATTCCACTATTACAGTTGTAGGACATTCATCGCCAAATACTGATGCAAAATATCCTTGAACCCCACCAGCGAGTGAACCAACTCCAGCCTGAATGAATATATGAGTTGGTCTGTCTACTCCTGCGTTTTTTAATTGCTCGTATGCTTCAGCTGCCATTGTGCCATAACCCTGCATAATCCATGCTGGTATTTCTTCATAACCTTCCCAAGCAGTATCCTGAATCATTATCCCATTATGCTCATCTGCATACTTCGATGCTAGACGAACAGCATCATCATAATTCAAATCAGTGATTGTAGCTATTGCACCTTCAGCTTTTATATTTTCCAACCTAGTTAGTGAAGATCCTTTTGGCATATATACCACTGATTTTTGCTTTAACTTCCTAGCAGTCCAAGCTACCCCTCTACCATGATTTCCATCAGTTGCTGTTACAAATGTAATATCTCCAAGCTCTTTTCTTACTTCATTAGATATTAATTTATCATATCCTAATTGTGATATATCTTTATTTAGCCTTTGTGCTAGGTATTTTGCCATTGCAAATGAACCGCCTAAAACTTTAAAAGCATTTAATCCAAATCTATAAGATTCGTCTTTTAAATATATTCCTCCTAATCCGATTTGCTTAGCTAACCCCTTTAAATTCGCTAAAGGAGTTTCTGAGTATTGTGGAAAACTCTTGTGAAATTCTCTTGCTTTTGAAATTTCATTATTACTTAAAAACTCTAAGCTTTTTTTGTTATCTGCTTTAGGAAGTATATTTTCCTGCCACTTAATAAAATTATCCATATAAATCCCTCTTTCTTAAATTTATTAGCAAAATAATCTTAAAGCAATATCCATGCCATAGAATTAAAATCTATTATATCTACCTAATTACTTTAATTTTTTACTTTAGAAGGTAAAACTATGACATTAAGAAACAAAAGTGCTTATCATTTTGATAATTAATTATCAAAATGATAAGCACTTATATTTGTTGAAATTTAAGCAATACCAGAAGAATATTAAGCATTATAATTATCAATATGATAATTAATGTATTCCTATAACATCTCATCAACTTTTCTATAAAGTGTGGCAATTCCTATTCCAAGTTTTTTAGCTGCGATTTGCTTTCCCTTAGTATCATAACCATACTTATCTAAGGCTTTTTTAATATATTCCTTTTCAATATCCTTTAATGATCTTATTATATCTGTGTCAAAGGGTTTTTCTTCTGACTTTCTCTTAAAATCTATTATAGATTTAGGAAGCATTTCTATTGTTAAAATTCCAGTTTCATCTGCAAGATTTATCATGAATTCAATAGTATTTTCTAATTCTCTTATATTACCTGGCCATGGATAATCCAATAATAATTCCATAGCCTCATCATTTACAGTATGCACGTACTTGTTAAAGATTCCATTGTATTTATCTATTAAATTCTTGATAATTATTCCTATATCCCCTTTTCTATCTTTTAGTGCTGGTGCCTCAAGTGGTATTACGTTTAAACGATAGTACAAATCTTCTCTGAATTTATTTTCCTTTATCATCTGTATAAGATCCTTATTTGTAGCAGCAACTACTCTTATATCCAAATCAATTAACTGATTTGAACCAACTCTTACCAATTTTCTTTCCTGTAGTACTCTTAAAAGTTTTACTTGCAAATATAAGGGCATATCACCTATTTCATCTAAAAATAGCACACCCTTATTTGCAAGTTCAAACTTCCCGATCCTTCCATTAGGATTTGCTCCGCTAAAGGCACCTCTAACATATCCAAACAACTCACTTTCCAGTAATGCATCTGGTATTGCACCACAGTTAATAGCAATAAAAGGTTCATCGCACCTATCACTCTCAGAATGTAATGCTCTTGCAATTAATTCCTTTCCAGTTCCGCTCTCTCCAGTAATTAATACAGTAGAATTTGATGTTGCTACTTTTTTAATTTTATCCTTTAACTGCAGCATTACACTTGACTGGCCTGTTATTGAATTCGCCCTTATTAACTTAACTTCGCTTGTTAGATAATATACTTCTGACTTACTTTTTTGAATTTGATTAAAAATAAAAATTTTATCGTAATCCTGTATAACAGGAAATACGGGGATTAGCTGTCCAATAAGGTAAAACACTTTATCTTCAATAGTTACATTAAAAGTTTCTCCTTGAGCTATATACTCGTTACTTGTAGTTATTTGTATACTTTTATTAAGGTAGGATGGGTTCAATTTCAATTGCTTCATAGCATTATTGTTCATGTGTGCAATTTGGCTATTTCTATCCAGTACTAGCACTCCGTTATTCATGCTATCAATAATTTGGTTCAGAAGTTTTAGTGTCTTAACATTTCTCTCGGTCTCCTGTTGATTATTTATCTTTGTAGCTATCAGCTCCCCTATCTGATATAAAAATTGAATGTGGGATTGTAACTCTTTCATTACATAACGTTTCTGTTCTTCCCTAGTACATACTAAACCTATAACACCTACAATTTCTTTCTTATATATCAATGGAGTTGAAATTTGAAGTTTTTCAACACACCTTCCCCTTTGTTTGCACTCCCTGCAGATAGCATTTGATCCTGGATTTTCTATAATCTGATGTTTCCCTGTCTTCATTGCATGATTATATACATATCCTTCGCTGGATATATTTTCATTAATCTTATCTTTATAAACGCCTGTACCTGCAATTCTATATAAATTTTTATCTACTATCTCAACATCAACCTTTAAAACATTAGAAATAACATCTGCATATTTAACTACAATTGGCTGTATTCTTTTTAATAATGTTTCTTCCATTTTACCCTTCCTTTATAGATCAATTATTGATTTTAAATTAGCCCCTCTCTTGAATTTGCCTGGTATTATAGGGGGCATATCATGAGTAAAAACATAACCTACTGCCTCTTCAACATAAATTTTTTCACTATATTCACCTATGAATTATCAAACTACTCATTTATTAAAATATTATACTATTCTATGATTTTTTCAATCTATTTTAATATTTTAAGATATAGCATTGCCTATAGCACCACACCACCTATAGCTCGTACTTATCGGTAATAGTAAAACAACTGACCTTGCCTCTATAAATTAGACAGCAAGAATCCTTAATTATCTAATTTATAATTAATATATCTATGAGACTTCCTCCATCATGAATTGAGGGATGTACTCTCAAACATAGCTTTTTTACCCTCAGCTATGATTTTGAAATCATAATCCCTTCTTCATCCAGTTTCATACAATATTCTCTATATTCCAAAACTTGTATGAAACTATCTATACTTAACCATGATAAAATATCCTTCAAAGATGTGGGTTTAGTTGACGATTTTCTAATGAGGAAATGATAGAGCTTGAAAGAGGGATACTTCTTCTACCATCATATGTGGCAAATAGTCCCCATGTTAGATCAAACAATTTTACAATAATAAGAATTGAAGAACCCGCCCCCAGCTTACAAATAGGTTTATCCTAGTTAAAGAGTAAATACCTATCACCATCAACAGGGCAATTTAGAGATTTTATTATAAAGAATTATAATACCTTTATATAGTTAACTCATCAAATAATTTTGTCCCAAATTAAATAAATCAATTAAATCTATAGCTAGCTAATACAAATTATACCATATCAAACCAAATGTACAATTTTATTATGACCTGGGAAAGCAGTCACTATGATGCAACGTCATAGCCATGTCTATGCTTAAGTTCATTGTTTGTTGATTTTCAATCATAAGTATCACCGCCTGTTTTGATACTTTAATTAAATCATTTTGCTTAAGGACTTTTTCAGTACCCTCCGTCACGTCCCAATTTTTATACTAAAAACAGTCCTAAATAAATTCCTCTACCTATCTATGGTGTTTCTTTCAGCAACATATATCTCTAAAACTGCCCTGTTTATAACAGCTCCGAAATAAGCGCAAATCACTATATCTATAAATATTCCAATTTTACCCAGGCTCAGAATTGGAAATACTACTACACTAATAATAGAAAATACAATTCCAAAATATAGTGCCATTTTTATTGTTAGTCCCAGTTTATTAAAGAAGAATACTATTCCTAGTCTGAAGTTCTCCAATATACTCACCTCATCCGAAACAAAAGAATATTGTACATACACAAATATTACAAATATAAAAGAAAAGAAAAGAAAATTTTTATTAAAAGCCATCAGGGTCAGTGGAAACCATGTTACGCAGTCCAGCAAGAAAAACTTGTACCATAACTTATTTCCTTTTACAAAAAAATCTCTTATTCCTACTTTTTCTGAACAGCCTGTACTAATAATGCTCATATACCCGCTATTGATGAAACTTACAATGAGTATTACTGTTATACATAGCGCTACATTAAATACACTAATCCTGCTTATTATTCCTGAATACCCATTGCTATCATATTTAAATAAAAGTGAGGGAAAGTCCTCAAATAGATAATTCACACTAGGAGGTGCTCCTATAATTCCAAATTTTATCATAAACAGTTTTTGAACAGGATAATAAACAGTATGGTATACTTTCTCCCATGTTAACAAATTAGCTAGATCAAGCACAATGGGGACGAAAATAATCCATAAAATTTTTTTATTTATAAATCTGCATACTTCTATAAATTTTTCCGGGATATTCATAGATTATCTCCTTTTAAATTATATATTCATGTAATATAATTAATATTATACCATATAGTGGAGGAAAAATATGAAGAAATACTTTATGTTGATGATTACAATAATTATGCTTCTGCTTACCACAGTAGCTTATAAATATGAGAACAATTTCAAGGTACCTCAAATTAAACAGCCGTGTATTTCAATGGATTCACAGAAGTTCGGACTTATAAAAAAAATAGTATGGACAAAAAAGTATATGAACGATAGTAAATCCTTAATTATTCTATCCTCCAGAACCACGGATCAAGGAACCATGTCTTATTTGTATCATCTTAATGTAGATACCGGTAAGTCTGAACAGCTGGCTGAATTTCCTGCTCATAAAAATTTAAATAGTGAAATATTGTTTGGCGTTCCAAGCGGCATTAACTGCGTTGCAGCTGCCTATGACAAAGGTATAATCAAGGTTTCTTACCCCACTGACCATACCGGATCTGCCTCTTTGGAAAAAATTGAGATAGATGGCTTTGACACGGCAACCAGTATGGACTTTAAAAGCAACTTGATTTATACTAGGGAAAATGATAACCTTCTTTATTTGAAAAATCTCTCAACCGCTGGTTTTAGTGGCGTTTTTACTAATAATGCTGCAAAAGATATGATCACATATTATACAAAGCCCCTATATATAGTTAATCTCAACTCTTTGAATAATATAATTACTTATACTTCTATGAATTACAATCGGATAGATCTATTCGCTATGAAGGATGGGGTATCTGTAAACACCCTAAATTTACCTATTATTAAGAATGTTGTTAGTGTTCGAGGTATTGAAGATAGTTTTGGTTTTACAGGTATGAACATATTAAGTGAAAATATAAAGAAACTCAATCTGTTCATGATAAGAAACACCATAGATAAATATAATAATGATGACTACTACAGCTTAGACACTATTCCATATAATACGGACCCCTTTGGAGCAGTTCCTTCATTTGATTCCATAACTTATAATAAAAAATTTTCTTTAGCATATACAAGCTATGATGAAAACCATAAGGGAAGCCTTAAAATATGCGGCCTTAATCAGAAGCCTAAGGTAATTGTTAACAATGAGAATTTATTTGGCCCTATAAGTATTACTGGAATAATTAATAATGATAATTATATACCTTACATTCTTTACTTCACCTCTGAAAATAACAATATAAGAATCAAAGTGTGCAGTGGTGATGGTGACCTAGTTAAGGATATCACTGATATGGTGTTGAAAAACAATTAAATATTTTTGCAAAAGAAAAATCTCGATACTCCATTCTAAGAGTATCGAGATTTTATATGGCTATTTCCTAATTCCAAGACAAAACGCCTGTTACTTCTGCCTTTTCATATCTGTCTATTTTGTAATTTAGTCTGTCTAAGGTTTTTTTCATATCTTCCATTTTTTCTAAAAGCTTTATACGTTCTTCTATTAAAAGCTCTTTTCTTGCGTTTATAGTAGAGTCCCCTTGCTGCGTAAGTGCACAATATTCAATCAGGGTTTCTATGGGTATTCCAGCTGACCGCATGCATTTTGCCAATTCAATCCATTTACAGGATTCTTCTGTATAATCCCTAATACCACTCTTTGTTCGATTTACTGTGGGTACCAATCCGACACGTTCATAATAACGCAAGGTATCCTGAGAAAGATCATACTTTTCACTTACTTCTGAAATTGTCATCTTTGCTTTCCTCCAAATTATCTTTGTTATTGCCCAAATGTATTTACTACTTCCTTCAATAATTTGGTGATTTCAATATGTTGCGGACAGCTTTTTTCGCACTTTTTGCATCCGATACAATCAGAAGCTTTTCCATATGTTTTGATGTAATTTACATAGTATACACCTTGTGTTGAAAATAATTGTTTCTTAGACTGCTTCTCAGCGTTATATAGTGCAAAATATTTTGGAATCGCAATGTTTTTCGGACATCCATCCACACAATACTGGCATGCCGTACATGGAATCGCGATTGCTTCATTTATGATATTCATTACCTTATCTATAATATCAAACTCCTCTTTCACAAAGGGTTTGAAATTTTGCATATATCCGGTGTTATCTAATAACTGCTCCATATCTGACATTCCACTTAATACCATCATAACATTTTCATGGCTTACTGCAAATCGTATTGCCCAGGAAGATATGGACATATCAGGATGATATCCTTTTAATACTTCCTCTGCTTTGGCAGGAACATTTGCAAGTGTACCGCCTTTGATGGGTTCCATGACAATAACCGGTTTTCCATGCCTTTTGGCAACTTCATAACATTTTCCCGACTGAATACTTTCATTATTCCAATCCATATAGTTAATCTGAAGCTGTACAAAATCTACTTCCGGATGTGCTGTTAGAATTTCATCAAGCAAATCCGCAGTGTCATGATAAGAAAAACCTATGTTTCTAATTTTACCTTCCTCTTTCTTCTTCTGGATAAATGCAAAGCTTTCCATGTTTTTTGCTATTTCATAATGGGAAACTCCAAGATTGTGAAGAAGATAATAGTCAAAATATTCTACTCCACACTTTTCTAACTGTTCATTAAAAATTCTTTCCTGGTCCTCTTTTGTTTTCAAAAACATGGTTGGCATTTTTGTAGCCACAGTAAAGGTGTTCCTGTCATGACGTTTCACCAACGCTTCCCTTAAAGCGATTTCACTCTTAAAGTTGTGATACATATAAGCCGTATCAAAGTATGTAAATCCTCTTTCCAAAAAGGTATCTACCATTTTGTTCAGCATCTCCATATCAATACTTTTGGGATCTTCCTTATTTATTACAGGTAACCTCATAAATCCAAATCCTAATTTTTTCTGTTCCATCTCTTTATTTCTCCTACTTTTTTATTTGTGATTCAAGCTCCACTTTATAAACAGCTTTATATATCTTATCTATAGGTATATTTTTTTCTTTTGCCAAAGCCTTGCATTCTTCATACTTTGGTTTGTATTTTACTGGCCTTCCTTTTCACCTAAATATACTCTTAATACATTTGGAATTTCTAAATCTCTATGCCCTATTCCATATGCTATTTTCTTAATTAAAAAATTAACCTTGTCAGTAAATTCTTCTACGTTTGCTGCGAGTATTGCAGCACCAGTAGGAGTAGTAGTTTCATGTTTTACGATTCCAGTATATATAGGAATATTCCTCAATATCTCTACTGTTGCAGGAGCTGGAACTGGCATAATCCCGTGAGCGCATTTAACAAATCCACCCCCAACTTGAACAGTAGATGCAATAATTTTATCAATCTTCAAATAGTCTAAACAAATAGCTGCTCCCACTATATCTATTATAGAATCAATGGCCCCCACTTCATGAAAGTGTACTTCATATAAAGTTTTTCCATGAACTTTGGCTTCTGCTTCTGCAACCTTTATAAACATATCTAAACTAAGCTTTTTGACTTTATCACTTAAATCACTTAACTTTATTATTTCCTCTATGTCCTTTAAATTTCTATGATGGTGTTCGTGATTGTGAACGTGCTCTTCGTGACTATGACCATGAAAGACTTTTTCTACATTATGTGTGCTATCATCCAATTTATCTTTTAATATAACGTCTACCCTGGTTCCTGTTATTCCAAGTTTCTGAGATTTTTCAATTTTTATTTCATATTCAGAATTTAAGCTTATTTTTGAAAGCTCCTGTATTAAGTATCCTTTAGGGACTCCTAGATCGATTAGTGCCGCTAAATTCATATCGCCGCTTATTCCACAGAAACAATCATAATATAAAATTTTCATATTTCTTACTCCTTATCATCCTTTGTATTTTATTGCAAAAGCGATAGCATATATTGATAAACCCCCCTGAAGAGGTATACTAACATCATAATTAAAATTATAAACCTTGGAGTTAACTCCATGTCAAGATGTTTTTTGAAAAAGTTTCCTAAAATGAACGGCTTATGAAATTCACTTAACATCTAGATTTAATTTTCTAGCCAAGAAACCTGCTGTGCTTGCTTGTAATACTAAAGTTATAATTATAGCCATAAAAGTTACCGCAGAAATGAGCTCTGCATTAGGAATTTTCATACTTATAAGCATACCCGCTAATGCAGCAGGAATTACACCTGTCTCTTTAGTCCACATGAGGTATATTATTTCCTTATAATTCCATTTTGCTTTTTTATCAAAAAAAACAGAAACTAAAACACAAGCTGGCCTTGCAACAAACATTAATATTATAACAATTATTGTAGCTTTTAACCAATATTGTGCCAATATAGTAAAGTTCATTTGAGTTCCTAAAAGTACAAATATCATTATTCTAAGTATTGTGATTAATACTGCTTTAAAGCTAATGTGAATATCATGATGATTTTTATTAATAGACAAGTTAAATACTTTCTTATTGCCACATATAATACCAACTATGAACACTGCCATAAAACCACTAAAATGAAAATGCTCAGCAAAAATATATGCTCCTAATACAGCTGCTATAGAAATTTCTCCAGTAAATCCACTTAAAATTCCATGTTTTTTTTCTGAAACTAAATACGTAGCAACATATCCTATAATGAATCCTGCAATTATACCTCCACCAGCTTTGATTAAAAGCTCAAGGATACTTGCCCCAAGTGAAAATTTTCCTCCAGCAATTATTGCTATTATTGAAAAGGTCATAATTGCTGCCGCCGCATCATTAAATGCTGATTCAGCAATTATAGTTTGCTTTAACTTATTGCTTATTGCTAAATTTTTAAAAAGCGGCACCAAAACAGAGGGGTCGGTAGAAACTATAACTGAACCTAATAATAATGCATATATAAAGTCTATATTTAATATTTTAGATGCTGAGAAACCTATTATAAATGCAGCTACGGTTACTCCTAAGGTTGCTAACAGAATTACTGATACTTTAACCTTATTTAATATTTTTAATTCTACTTCTTGACCACCATCGTATAGTATATATGCAGCTCCAAATGTAAGAATAAGTTGATTTGCAACTAAATAATTTTCAAAATTTACAACGTTTAACATTTGCGGGCCTAAAACTACTCCTGCTATTATAAATAGAACTACATCTGGTAATCGTACCTTATTACTTAGCTTAATACAAAGTATTCCAGTAAAAATAATAATTGACAACATTTTCATCACATTTTCCGTTATTAGTATTGTATTTCCTTCCATTGATATTCTCCTTTGCACAAATATTATTATTTCTCTTTTCTATAAAAGATAAAATTTCATAAACAAATGCCAAAATAAATTAGAACAATAAGCATTCAAAAAATAAAAAAGTAGAAAACTCAAATAGAGAGTTTCCCACCCTAGAAACAAATTTCTTGAATCAAACTTTAAGTTTGTTCAACCGATAAAACATATGATGAAATTATATCATAAAACTAATGTTAATTCAAATTTTAATCATAGTTTGAATATTGAATTAATTCACATTCTTTAATTCAATTGTTTGTATGTTATTATCAAGTGTTATTGTTACTTTTATAATTTGATCTTTTCTTCCTACCGCTGACCCTTTACCACCGGATTGGAATGTAAAAGTCTTCTGATCAATAGGATGTTCACTATCATAATCTTCAGTTAGCTTTCCACTACCAGCAGTAGTTTCATAAGCTATTTCCAAATGCTTAACTTTTGAAAGTTCTGATAAATCCCCCTTATAAGTTAAGGTAAATACCTTCTTAACATCATTATCATAATGAAGCCTACCTTCTATTTTTGTCCATGTTCCAGTGCCATTTACGGAATATTCAGCGGTCCAGGAACTATTTTCTCCTTTGTAGAGGTAATTGTAATTTTCAACTTCTTTGTATGCGCATCCAATGAGTAATACTAACATTAAGCAAGTCAAAACAATAACCGCTTTTTTCACTTTACACCTCCATAAATTAACTATTTATAGATAGTATAAATCATCTTCTATATAATAACAATATTAAACAATAGCATAAAATAGTTGAAAATTCAACTATTTTATGCTATTGTAGTAATAGTTGAAAGTTCAACTTTTTATTTATTGGAGGTGAACATTATAGAAACATTAAGAAGCGATATATTGAGGGAAATAGGAGCACTATCACGCTGCATTCATTCAATAAATGATGTGAAATTCAAAGAAATAAATCTTCAAAAGGGACAATTTCCATTCTTAACAAGAATCTGTGAAAATCATGCTATCAATCTAATTGACTTGTCAAACCTTTTAAAAGTAGACAAAACCACCACAACAAAGGCTGTACAAAAGCTCATTGAAGCTGGTTATATTTATAAAGAAAGAGATACCATTGATAAAAGAGTGTGGAGACTCTATCCAAAGGATAAAGCAAAAGAAGTATACACTTTCATTATTGAAGAGGAAAACAGGAGTATTGAGGTTTGTTTCAATTGTTTCACCTTGGAAGAAAAAGAGCTTGTTAATAACATGGTTAAAAGAATGAGAGAAAATATTGAAAATGACTGGAAGAAAATAAAAAATTTTTAGGAGGATTTCGAATATTATGATTCGAAAAGCTGTATTGGAAGACACAAAAGAGATTATGGAAATCATTGCAGCCACTATTTCTGAAATGAGAAACTATAATAATACTCAGTGGGATGAAAATTACCCTCAGGAAAAAGATTTTATAAATGACATACAACGAGGAGACTTATATGTGTCTGAGCGAGATGGTAAATTAGTTGGTTTCATATGTATCAATAATATTGAGCCAGCTGAATACAATTGGCTGAGCTGGTCATTAAATGGAGATTGCATGGTTGTTCATAGAATGGCGGTGAACTCCAGCTTAAGAAGAAGTGGAATTGGTACTGAATTAATGAAATTTGCCGATAATCTTGCATTAGCCAGCAATATAAGATATCTAAAAACAGATACCTATTCAATAAATACGAAAATGAATGCCCTGTTTAAAAAATGCGGATATGCCTTAGTTGGAGAAATGAGTTTTTTAGGAAAAGAAAAACCTTTTTATTGCTATGAAAAAATACTAAATAAAAAAGATATATAAATTAGGTTTTAATAATATAATACCCACCCCATTCAAAAATGTTAATGAAAATGTTAAACTTATTATAAATGCTTTATTAGGAGAATTTTAAATGGTAACACAATATCTAAAAATAAAAAATATTCCTGTAATTTTATGGGGTTATAAATCGGATAAGCTATTTATAGCGATACACGGCAACATGTCAAATAAGGCGGATGATTCTATTGCATTATTTGCAGAAGAAGCTACGGCCAAGGGTTATCAGGTATTAAGTTTTGATCTGCCGGAGCATGGAGACCGAAAAAACGAATCTTATCCCTGCAAGGTGCAAAACTGCATCCAGGATCTTGCTAAAATTATGGATTATGCAAAATCTATATCTAGTCAAATAAGCCTCTTTGCCTGCAGCATTGGAGCTTATTTCAGCCTGCTGGCATATAGTAGTGAGCAGTTGAAGCAGTGCTTGTTCTTGTCTCCCGTAGTGGATATGGAGCGGATTATAAACAATATGATGACATGGTTTAATGTGTCTGCGGAAAGGCTGGAGGCGGAAAAGGAAATTCCAACGCCTGTGGGACAGACTCTTTACTGGGATTATTACTGCTATGTGAGGGAACATCCGATAACTTTCTGGGACACGCAAACTTCAATTCTATACGGATCAGTGGATAATTTATGTGAATATAATGTTGTGTCCAGGTTTGTTGGACGCTTCCATTGTGATCTGGATATAATGGAAAATGGAGAGCATTATTTTCACACAGAAAAACAACTTGAATTTTTAAGGCAATGGCTGAGAGCCAAAATTAAGGAGGAATTGAAATGAAGGAGTTTGAAGAGAAATTAAAACAGTACTTGTTGGATAACCATATTGATGCAGAGCAGCTGGTTTTTGAGGATACCTGCCATTCCGTGGAGGAAGCGGCTGCAGCGGCTAATGTGGCACCGGAGGATTTTATAAAGAGTATCTGCATGATAAATGGTGATGGAGAGCTTATTGTGGCCATTGTAAAAGGTGAAAACAGGGCAAGCACTTCAAGGGTGGGAAAGCTGCTTAATATTGAGCCGCCCAGGCTGGCAACTCCTGAGGAAATAATTGATAAAACAGGATACATATGTGGCGGCGTACCGGGTTTCGGCTATGAAGCAACCTTTTTAATAGATCCAAAAGTTATGGAAACCGAGTTTGTTTATACCGGTGGAGGTTCCCCATATTCTCTCACCAAAATTTCAACCAAAACAATGCAGCAGATAAATAATGGGCAGATTATACGTGTAAGAAAATAAATATGCCGAAGGTGAAGGATATGTTTTGTTTGAAATGCATAGCCTAGCTGCCTTATGGAGATGCATTTTGCAAAAGCTAGAAATCTTTCATTATAAAAAAGGATACAAAAAACCACCACAACATTCATTTCTTTAAATAATGTGGTACACTAGTAAATTCCTTTTTTCATTCACTTGCTAATGAGAAATAGAGTACAGCCCTTGGCTATACTCCTTTTCGTTTATTAAAATAAAAGTATATTTGGTTAATTCAGTTTGCTTAACCTTTTTTAGTGCTTCCTGCAGTATGGCAGCTACTGCAGGAAGTACAGCCACAACTCCCTGAGCTGGTTGAATGGCAGGACTTCTTTTCACTGCACCCAGCGCAAGTTCCATTTTTCACAGTATATCTAACAGCTAATAGGAATAGTGTGATTACGAATATACTTATAATGATTGTTGGCAAATTCATGTTTACCCTCCTTAGAAAACAAATGTAAATTAATCTGCTTTTGCAGCATATGTACCATAATCATTTGCAGAATTTAGATTACTTTTAAGCTTTGGTGCCGGTCTAAATAATAGATATAACAAAATTCCTAAAATTATAAATGCTGCTACTGTACCTGTCCCAAATGGTTGTCCAGCGATTATACTACCAAATTGGAACACCATAAGTGTTATGCAATATGAAAATACATTCTGGTATATCAGTGCAGCTGCAGTCCACTTTTTACTGTTCATTTCCTTGGCTATTGTGCTTATTGCTGCAAGGCACGGTGAATCAAGCAGGTTGAATAACAGAAAGGAAAATGCTGCAATAGAACTTGGGAACATTGTCATCACAGATGCCCAGAACCCCGCATCTGTTTCTGTAGCATTAGACATGCCAACCAAAACTCCCATGGTACTTACAATACCTTCTTTAGCTACAAAGCCCGACAAGGATGCAGCAACTGCTTTCCAATTCCCAAATCCCAAAGGTGCGAATATTGGAGATATGAATCCTCCGATAATTGCTAGAAAGCTGTATTCTTCATTTACAATTCCAAATTGTCCTTGAGCAATCCCATAGGTACCAAGAAACCACATAACAACACAACAAACAAATAAAACTGTTCCAGCCTTTTTAAGGAAACTCCACACACGGTCCCAGACATGCAAGAAAATATTTTTTAATGAAGGAACATGATACTGGGGTAATTCCATAACAAAAGGAGCTGGATCACCTAAAAACATTTTTGTTTTTTTAAGCATAACTCCAGAAATAATAACAGCTAAAATTCCTATAAAATACATGGTTGGAGCCATCCACCACGCTCCTCCCATGATAGCACCAGAAATAAGTGCTATTACAGGTAATTTTGCACCGCAGGGTACAAAAGTCGTGGTCATAATGGTCATTCGTCTGTCATTTTCATTTTCAATTGTCTTGGTTGACATAATTCCAGGTACACCGCATCCAGATGATATAAGCAGTGGAATAAAACTTTTCCCTGAAAGTCCAAATTTGTGAAATATTCGATCCATAATAAAAGCAATCCTCACCATATATCCACAATCCTCTAAAATACAAAGGAAGCAAAATAATATGGCCATTTGTGGTGCAAAGCCAATAGGTGCAGCTAATCCACCTATAATTCCATCTACTACGAGACTATTCAGCCAGTCTGCAGCTCCTATATTGGTTAACCATGTACCTACAGCCGGTTGAATCCATGTTCCAAACAATGTATCGTTTGTCCAATCTGTTACAATAGTGCCCAGAGAAGTTACTGAAACATAATAAACGCAGAACATTATTGCAACGAAGATTGGAAGCGCCAGTAAACGATTGGTAACCACCCTGTCTATTTTATCTGATACAGACATTTTTCCTTTATTCTTCTTAAAGCAGCAATCCTTTATTATGGATGCAATATAGATATACCTTTCATTTGTGATAATGCTTTCAGCGTCGTCATCCAGTTCAGTCTCACAGCTTTTAATATCTTCTTCAATATGCTTCACTAGTTCACCACTTAACTTCAATTGCTCTATAACCTTTTTATCTCGTTCAAAAATCTTTATTGCAAACCATCGTTCCTGGCTTTCTTTCACTTTTCCTTCAATTGCTTCCTCAATGTGAGCAATTGAATGTTCTACACTGCCTGAAAATTTATGCTGTGGTACCATAGGGGTTTTATTCCTAGCAATATCAACTGCTTTATGTGCCGCTTCTATAATTCCTGTCTCTTTTAGTGCAGAGATTTCCATCACAGCACAGCCCAATTCCTTTGCCAGTGTTTCTACGTAGATTTTATCACCATTTTTTACAACAATATCCATCATGTTCACTGCAACTATCATAGGAATTCCAAGCTCCGAAAGTTGAGTTGTGAGATAAAGATTTCGTTCAAGATTTGTACCGTCAATTATATTCAAAATAACGTCTGGTTCTTCATTAATAAGGTAATTTCTCGCTACCACTTCCTCTAGTGTATAAGGGGAAAGGGAGTAAATCCCAGGCAAATCCACCACAATTACATCTTTGTGATTTTTTAGTTTCCCCTCTTTTTTTTCTACTGTAACTCCAGGCCAGTTTCCTACAAACTGGGTAGAACCTGTTAGCGCATTAAAAAGTGTAGTCTTTCCACAGTTTGGATTACCTGCGAGTGCAATTTTTATTGGCATTCTATCTTCCTCCTATAATTGTTTTTAGTTAGTGTAGACTAATCCATGTCTATAAAAAATGCAGAGAATATTTCTAATACTCTGCATTACTCTACAGAAACCATTTCAGCATCTGCTTTTCTAAGAGATAATTCATATCCCCTCACAGTAACTTCCACAGGATCACCTAAGGGGGCAACCTTTCTAACATAAATTTCAGTTCCTTTTGTGATACCCATATCCATAATTCTGCGCTTTAAAACTCCTTCTCCGGTAATTTTCATAACAGTTACCGTTTCACCACATTTGGTGTCTCTCAATGTTTGCATATCTTTTACTCCCTTCAATATTCACTAAATCATAATTTTGCTAGCCATTTCATGACTTATAGCAACTCTTGATTCTTTTACATTTACAATAACATTGCCGCTAATCTCAGAAATTACAATTACAGCACCCCCCACCACAAAACCAAGATTATTTAAGAACTGCCTTGTTTCTGCTTTGCCGCCAATTTTAACAATATAGTTTTCTTTCCCTATTTGAGCCATGGTTAAAGGCATAGCTAATCACTCCTTATTAATTTTAATAATTTTTAACTACTATATATTCGAATAGTTAGTTTGTACTAACCTATTTGATGTTAGCACAGACTAACTAGCCTTGTCAATAGGGTTTAGCTTTCTATTTAAATTGCTTTTATTTTCAAAATATGCTATTCTACGATTAATAATCTATTGCTTTTTCAGGGAGATGATGAATAATTGAAAATACAAGAATCCGCTGAAATGTACTTGGAAACTATTTTAGTTTTAAATAATGAAAATAATCATGTTCGAGCTATAGACATTTCAAACGAGTTAAACTATAAAAAATCCAGTGTAAGTGTAGCCATGAAAAATTTACGTGAAAGTGGATACATAAATATAGACAATGACGGGTATATTACTCTCTCAAAAGATGGAAGAAAAATTGCCGAAACAATGTATGAAAGACACACCCTTATCTCCAATTGGCTTATTCATCTAGGTGTAGATAAATCCATTGCAGTTGAAGATGCATGCCGTATGGAGCATGTTATCAGTACAGAGAGCTTCAATGCCATAAAAAAACATGTAACAGATTCCTCCAAAGGTTTGTGATAATTTGCAATTCTACTCTTAATAATCACATATATTGCTATGTCGCTACAATAAGCCGCATAAAAGAATAACCATTTTTAAATAATTTTGAGTAAATATCTGTACATTTTTTATATTTGGCAAACAATTTAACTGTTTCTACTTCACTGTTGTATACTTTCCAAAAGCCAGTGTGCTTACTATTTTTACCTGTATTTTCGATAAAACCAACTACATCACAAAGTGGATAACCTAGAAATAATCCTATTTCATGTGGAAAAGCATGTTCTTTTCCCAGCCTTTCTTTAAGCTTTGAAATTGCATATTCAATAGAAACATTTGTATATCCAAATTGTTTTAAAAGTTCAGAAACTCTTGGTTTTTTAAGGTCTGCTGCCAATTTTTTTGGTCTATATGTAAGTATTAAAGCGCTATTTTCTTCAATGCGCAGTACTTCAACGTAAACACCCTTCCAATTCAACTTTCCATTTTCATCACTAATCAAAGAAATAAGATCATCATCTAGTGTGAATTTGAAATTAAAAAGATTTGCAGTTTTTATTCCTGCAAGTGTTGGTGAACAATGCATAATCAATAATTTTTCAAGCATCTCATTTATCTCCTTTGATTAAAAACAATGTTTATTTAGAATGGAGTTAAGAGCTTCCATGCTGCTTGAATGACTACGAGCTACAGGAATATGGTTTCTTTTAGCTTCCTGTACTGCACTGGCTACCATCTTGTGGGACACAGTATTGGTAAACAAAATCATTAAATCAGGCATACCTATTTTCTTTTTCATAGCACCATTCTCCTTGGTAAAGACCTTTGCCTTACATCCATATTTAGTACATACTTTTTTATAATGACATTCCATACATTCATTACCGCCAATTATAACTATACTCATAAATTCACCTCTTTAAATGTTGTTAGTTTTAACTAACCATCGGTTAAATAAAAAAGACTTCTAATGGTTAGTTTTGTCTAACTGAATAATATCAAATCTTAGCTCCTATGTCAATACGCTTTTGAAGAAAAGAAAAAAATCTCCTTTCGGAGACTATGTTAGAATGGATAACATTCATCATACTCCACATTACAATAATTATCCATGTCTGCAAATTTGCAAAACTTGCTTTTGCATGTAAAAAGAACTTTAGTAATTTCACCGCAATCTTCACAAATGTATTCAGCGAACCCATTTTTAATATCACTACAGTTAATCCTTTCGTCCACAGCATGACGAAAGCCCGGCCTTCTCATGCAGGCATCCTATTTTTCGCATGTCTTCTTCCGACACGCAATTGACATCATTGATCATTTGCAGCGTATGCTTGCGTTTGAATACGATACAACGAATGCCGCGCAGCACCCAACAGGTCGGCAATAGGGACGGTACTTTTTCAAGAAATGGGTATTGGATTTTCATAATGTCATAGGTCGGAAAAAACAGCCTTAAATTGTATAGCCATTTTGCCGTCCTGACCGAATACTTTTTGCTTGACTTGATGCAAATTGAGGATACGACAGCATGTTTTCTTATACCGTAAACCCCGCTGCAAGAAACATACTCCGTCATTTCATCGTACAATGCATTGCTCTGGGCATTTCCAAACCATACTTCACAAAGCCCGATGATGTTTTCTGCAAATTCCTGGAGGTTGATTCCATTTAACTCCATCTGTATGTAATTCCAATCCAGTTCAGCTTTATAACGCTCTTTGTACACCCATATGTCAAGAAAAGAACGGATGCCGGTCCCTCCGCCCACATAATGCTTGGTAAGGTGAATGACCAAATAGATGAAAAAGTCCTCACAGGAAAGCTCATAGGTATGCCGCCAGCCAGATTTCAAGACGGCCCTTTCCCAGGTTTTATTCAGATAATCGCTGTAGGGACTATCCTCTGCAATAAGCCTATGGTGCATTTCTATATTCATGTAAGGCTGCCTGTAGTACACATAATGGTTTTTGCCCTGATTCTTGGCTGTATAGCCTTGCCTAAGCATGATTTTCTTTACTTTTTCCGCCTGTTCCATTTTAAAGCAAATATCTATATCGGCCATAATGCGCATATCGGGGAGCGGATACAGATATTTAAGCAGGCAGCCTTTAAGTGGCATACTGACAACACCCTTTTCTTCAAAGGCATCTAAGATTTGCTCTACTGCGATATGCTGGGTGGCTTCTCTTGCCACGGCCTTTTTGCGGTGGTTTTGAAATTTCTCCAAGATGTCCTGGGGTGGCTGTTTGTCACGTGCCAGCCTGTTTAGACAATAGCAAGCCATATTTGACACGCCATGCCATGCCGCAAGCTTATATAGCTTTTCCCAATCCAGCTTATCCGGAGGATTCTCTGGCTGTGTATCCTTCAATACGCAGGACAGCAGGTGGATTAAATAGTGGCTTTCAAGCCGTATGAGTTGCACATTGACGCCTCCTTTCGATGGTGGTCAGATGACCATTTTCGATACGGATTTCCTTATCACACACAGATAATGCCGTTTTTCTATGACTTATCAGGATACAGGTCCTGTCGGTCAGGCTCCGTATGTTGGTGATAAGCTTTTCCTCTGTGGCTGTATCCAGGGCGGAGGTGGCTTCATCTAATATTAAGATGGGCGCGCCGCATAAGACAGCCCTGGCGATTGCCAACCGCTGAACCTGCCCCTCGGATAAGCCTTTACCTTTCTCACCGATGACGGTATTTAAACCGTCGGGCAGGGTGGAGATAAATTCCGCGGCACAGCTCACCTGCACCGCAGCCATTATTTCATCTTTTGTGGCCTGGGGGTTTACCAGGGAGATATTCTCCCAAATTGTCCCTGAAAGCAGCAGATTTCCCTGGGGTACATAGGCAAAAAGCTTTCGGGTATGTTTGTCCATAGGCAGCTGCTCACCGGATATGAATTTTAAGCCAATAACTCCGGCAGTTGGCGCAAACACACCCAGTGCCAGTTTGAAAAGGGTACTTTTACCGATGCCCGATAAACCGGACACGATAACAAAGTCGCCTTTGTTTATAGTTAAATCAGCATGGCTTAATACAAGCTCACGGTCATATCCAAAAGAAACATCCTTAAAGAAAAGACTGTCCATTTTTTCATACGCTGCCTGTACATGAATATCCCGCTTGTTCGCTTCCCATTCCTCGGGGAGCTTTTCCAGCTCCATCATGCGCTCTGCCGATGACATGACGCTGTATACCATGGGTATCAGTCCAGACAAACCGGATAGGGGCGTCTGCACCTGTGTCGCTAATTGTAAAACCGCTGTGAGGGTTCCAAAGCTGATAGTTTTCGCAGCCAGGCCGAAGGCGCTCCAGATTAACGCATAGAGGTATCCCATGGAGAAGGCAAAGGAAACGCCTGAGTTTGCCAGAATACTGAGGGTATTCTTTTTAAGCTTTGCTTTGTAATGCTCCTGTCCGTAGCCTTCGGCTTTTTCCTGCATTTCTGCTTCTACGCCGAAGATTTTTATAACCAGCATGTTTTCCAGTATTTCCTGCATGAAGGAACGCACGGCTCCGTCCTTTTCCTGTACCTTTTTATGCAAGCCTTTGAGTTTGCCCCGGAAAAATCTCGCTGCAAGAAATAAAACCAGCCCGCTGCAAGCAAAAATCATGGCAAAGAGAGAGTCAAATATGTATAATACCGCCAATGCACAGCACATCTTTGTCACCAGACCGACAAAGTTTGGCAGGAGAGTGGTGAGGCCCTCGCTGGTCACAGTGATGTCACCCGTCAATCTGTTCATGAGTTCGCCACTGTGATACCGCATGGTATGAGTGTAATCCTTGCGAAGGATTTTCCCAAAGAGTTTTGTCTTGAAGGCCATTTCCAGTTTGCCTTGTATCCTGACCTCCAGGCCCCGACAGAGGGCGCGCAGGACAAGCTGCAATACAATCACCGCAAACAGTCCCAGTCCCTGCAACGGCAAGACGCTTTTTTCTCCTGCGGCGGCACTGTCAATGAAGCTCCGGCAGGCCAGTGCGAACAGGATACCGCAGCCTGAAAATACTGCATTACTCAAAATCAGTGCCAACATTGGAAGCAGCTGGTTTTTTGAATTTTTATACAACCATAGGACCGTCTGCTTATCCTTCATATGCTTTATCTCCTAAGAACCTTTTCATTTTGAAAAAGACTTGCCTTGCCCTTAAATAAATCCACCGAAGGGGATATATCCATACCCAAGCCCTGCAATACGCCTGATACCAAAAGCCTTTACAGGATATGTATTTTTCGTCCCGCCAGATTCCTTTGACCACGCCAATGACCTGGGTGTGCAATACCTGATACTCCTTTACGCATTGATTATCTCCCAGGATAATATAGCCCTCCGCTTTTACCGCCACGATCCTGTGCAGGACATATTTACCGTTATCACGGACAAACAGAGGAATATCATATTTTTTCAAAGGGCTTTGCTGCGGTTTCACAATGCACACCTTATCCCTGCGATGACGCAGCAGCGGAAACATGCTGTTGCCGGTGAGCATAAAAGTAACCTCTCCGTCGTTATCAAGCACCTCCGCCATCAGCGGGGAAAGCGACCATAGCAGAACCTTCTTATTCAAGGAGCTCGGCTTCCTTTAACTTCTTGATGAATTCGGATATATCGGCTCTGGCGGTGGCTTCATCTGTTTCATATTCCTCCAGCATAGCAGAAAGCAGCTCTTGCTCGCCTTTATCCTCTGTAAGCTGTTTCCACAAAAATGCGCCGGCGCCGTTTAAGCTGATCATGCCGGAAAAATCTATAGCCGCCTTGCCCGTGGGCACCACCACATAAGTCCCGGCAACCTCGCGCATCACATAATCGGATTTAATCTTCATCTTTTCATTCCCCGTTTCCATTATTTATTGACAGATTTCGTTATATGCCGTTTTTACCGCATCGAAACTAATGTCACAATCCAATTGATAGACCGGCACCCTTTGCAGCAGGTCGTCAATCAGGGTTAAAAGCCTGTTTATCCTGTCCCTGTTGCTGCCCGGACGCTGGCTTTGATAAAACAGCATGTGTACCGCTTCCTTATTGCTCAAGCGCCGGATGTGATTTTCCTTTGCCTGATTCAGAAAAACAACAGTGCTGAGGGGGACACGGATATTCGTATTCAAGGCACTTTTCCCGCTCCAAGGAGTACCATAGGCATAAAATATATCGTTTGCCATGCGCAGGACAGGCTTGTCATCATTGATGACCACCGCCCGGCTCGGGCCAAAATATTGCCGCCACAGATTTGTATGGGTGGATTTGCCCGTACCGCAGGGGCCGGAAAACAGGACTGCTTTTCCATCCAGCGCGACTGCCGAGGCGTGGAGGCAAAATCCGTCAAAATCCAGCAGCTTGCAGGCAAAGGCATAGCCTGTCTGGATGTATTCCCATTCATCAGATGACAAATGGGGATATTCTTCTCCAGTCTTGTGCATTTTTTCCCTGTCGATACTCATGGTAATATCCGCTTTTCCCTTTGTATCCGCCCCATAGGGCTTCATCAGCCTTTGCAGGGTTTCTCCTGAACCTTCCATTGCCACGGTCAGGTCAGCTATTTTGTAGTAGTTCAAATTGATTTCTTCCTTTCCGGCCCGATAAGGCATACACATCGGCTAAACATGACAGGTGGCTTTAACCTCCTGCCATGTTCAGCCCATCAATACTTTTTAATGAATGGCGCCCCAGCCTATTTCGTCGCCGGTCCCGCTGCCCCCGTTGAATAATGTGCTTGCCAGGATATCTTCCGGTTCAAATGTAGTAATTTCAATCTCCGGTTTTTCATAAGCCTTTTTCATAACAAACACCTCCCTAATTAATTAAATCCGCAACAGTGACTGTCGTCACCGGCGTGTATTTTGTTACTGTTCCTACGGTTGAAAAAGCCCTCACATAAAGTCCAACATTGATATCCTCCGCCGTAATTCCGGTAACGGTACACGCAATGATATACTGACCTCCTAGGCTTGCTGCCGTTATGGGTGAGCCTAACGCCGTTATTTCCGTATATACCGTCGAGGTTGCTTTCATGGAAGCATTCTCCCTGGTGGGTACTGCCTGGATTTTTGAGAAAACAAAACCGACTTCCTTTGCGTTCAGGGTATTGATAGTGGCTATAAAACGAATATCATAGGTATTTGTGCCATCATTATGTCTTGCTTGCGCCCCCTTGTATGTCACTAGGCAGCTATCTTCATCAGAGGTTAAGGTAATGTTCACACCGGAGGTCATAGTATTTGCCGTTACGCTCACATTTGTGGCGCTTCCGTTGGTATATCCCGTTTTGCTGGCTGTTACGGTATAGCCTGTTCCAGCAGGGACATTCGGTATGGAATAACTGCCGTTTGCCGCTGTAGTGGCATAGTACACATTGCCGCTTACCATCAGGCTTATGGCTGCCCCGGATACCGAATTGGTTCCGTCTGTAACTGTGCCGGTAATGGTACCTGTAGTAATAACAGGGGGAGTCACGATAAAGTTTGCCACAAGTATCCGGTTGGTTGTGCCCAGCAAAAAGGTATATGCCGCGTCGGTGCTTACCGAGCTGCCGCCCTCCGTCCAGTTCACAAAGGTATAACCGCTGTTGGCGGTGGCTGTCACCGTTACTGATGCATTCTCATTGTAGGTGTCTCCGCCCGTCACATATCCGCCCGCAGCTGGATTTGCTGAGACGCTGACGGTATGGGTGACGGGAGATACAGCTGTCTTTGGGAATACCGCTGTTATCACACCGGAATTGATGTCATTGCTTACCGAGATCGCTTCGGACACTGTGAAGAAATCCTTTGCCACACCAGTTAATGTATAACCTGCCTTTGGTGTCAGGGTGATTGTTGCAGTGTAAGCTGTGCTTGCCGCAAAGGTGCTGTCATTCGGTGTCCATGAAACAGTTCCCGTATATTGGTCGGTTCCTGTGATGGAGGTAACCGGAGTTGCACCTCTTACCGGGGCAGTCACTCCGACGATTGCAGCGATACTAATTGTATCCGGCTCAGCCTCCACCTTGAAATACAGGTCTGTGCTTTTCCATTCCTCGGTGATTTCGGTTCCCTCGCCCATAACGATGTAATGGCCGCGGTATTTGATTTCATACACGGTATCATAATCGTAATTTGTGACCGCGCCGAGGCTGATTTGCAGATTGCTGCTGGTTAGCCCTGTCAGTTCTTTTACCGACGCGCCGCCGCTGAATATACCCGCGTCCACGCTGATTGGGGTATAATCCGGATTATTGTCAAAAACCACAGGCAGATTTACGCCGGTGATTGCCATATGGCTGGTTACCGTGCCTACGTTGTCGCACTGCACTAACTTGTCCGCTGCCACAGCCTTTTGTGCGAACGCGGGAACGGACATGGACAGGAGCATACTGAGAACCAGCAGCGTGAAAAGCAGTGCGCGAAACATTCTTTTACTTGTTTTTCTCATTTTCTTCACCTCTCGAATAAAACTTATCATGCTTCATGTTTTGCTTCCCTTAATAGAACGACGGGTTCTGCACCGTTGTGGACGGGGCAGTGACGGAGCGTATCATTACCTTACTGCCGTCTAGTGTGACCTCCGTCCATGTGGTCGGAACATTGGTCAGGGTGCCGGTCAGAACCGTGTTGCTCCCGCTGACGGTGCCGGTGATCTTTCCGTAGGCCGTGTTAACGGTCCCTGCGTAGCTTCCTCCCGTATTATGCAGAGTGACCGAAAAGGCCGCGCTGTTCACAATGGTGATATAGGGAATGGAACCGCTGCCCGTATTGCCACCCGTGCCGGTGACAGAAAGAATGTAGGCTTTCTGGCTCAATCCGTCTGGCGAGGTAACGACAATCGGGATAAGGTTCACCCCGTTTGAGAGGCTGACGGTGGACGCGACGCCGCTCACTGCTGTTTTGCCGTTAATGGTCAGCGTCGCTGTGGAATACGCGGTTGTCGCCGTAACAGCGATGGAATCGCCAAAGTCGCCGGAATTCGGCGAGACGCTGTAGACCACCTTGTTCCTGTCAAAGGTAGGGCTAGGTGTACCATTACCCACTGAAAGTGCCGACAAATCTATAGAAAATGTCTGGTTAACCGTGATTGACATTGTTTTTGTCCCCGTTAACCCATTTGAGTCAGTCGCCAGGACGGTGAAAGAAAATTTACCTATTTCCGTCGGAATGCCTGAGATTATTCCGCCCGTCAAGAGTGGCAGACCGTCTGGCAGCGCACCCGTTTTGCTCCAGGTATAGGGTGAGGTTCCGCCTGTGGCAGACAGCTTCTGGTTGTAACCCGCCCCGATGATTCCCTCGTCAAGGCCGGAGGTGGTTATATCCACATACTTTCCGGCGGTGAACACATTGTCGTTTGACGCTGCTACGGTTCCGCTTGCCTGACAAGACCAGCCGTTGCCCGTGACCTCCACCGTTTGAGTTGTGAGCTTGGTGGGCAGCCACAGATACAAATACCCGTTTGTATCTGTCTGACATGAAAAATTGCTCCCGCCGTTGACCGAGCAGGTGGCCGCTCTATTTTTAGACAGCTCCTTAACAGTAGTCTTGTACACCTCGGTTTGTTTGGTTGATGTCTGATAAACGTTCGTCGGAACTGAGCTTGCATTCACAGACCCGCCGGTGTGCCGCTGTCCGTCTGGGTGATTACAATATTATCGGTCGCCGGGATCGTGTCAGTTGTTGCGGAAGCCGCCCCGGATGTTGCATAATAGGTGACGTCCAGTTTTGAGGAATCGGTGTTCTGCGCGATAGCTATGTAGCCGTAGTCAATATGATACGTGTTGTCTGCCGCCAATGCCGTCAGCGTGGCTGAAGGAATAAGCGAGAAAACGAGCACCACCGTGAGCAGCAGGAACAGGATTTTCTTTTTAGTGTTCTTCATAATGTACTCCTCCTCAATTAAACGACGGGTTCTGCACCGTTGTGGACGGGGCAGTGACGGAACGTATCATTACCTTACTGCCGTTTAGTGTGACCTCCGTCCATGTGGTCGGAACATTGGTCAGGGTGCCGGTCAGAACCGTGTTGCTCCCGCTGACGGTGCCGGTAATGGTTCCCGTGATTCCGCCGCTGTTGATGGTATTGCTGCCTGTATATTTTCCATTGGTGTCGTATAGCGTGATGGTAAAAGCTGCGCCGTTTACAATGGTGATACGGGGAACAGAACCGCTGCTTGCTGAGTAAACATTCAGCGTGAGATCTTTGGAAACGGTATTGCCGCCGGTGTCATTCACCGTAACGCTTACCGTGTAGGCTCCCGTTGCGGTGGGCGTTCCGCTGAGGATGCCCTTGGAGACGTCGAGGGAAAGCCAGGACGGCAGGTCGCTTGCCAACCAGGTATAGGGCGCGGTTCCTCCAACAGCCGTCAGAATCTGGCTGTAGGCGGTGCCCGCGACGGCGGTGGGCAGGCTGGATGTCGCGATGCTCAGCGGCACCGCAGATGCGCTGCCCGTGTGTGAGATGACGGTGCCGCCGGTGATAGTGACCGTGCCGTCATTGCCGCTGGAGGCGTAAACGTTGGTGGTGCCGGTGCCGGTGCTGCCGCTGCCGGTGCCACTACCGTCGTCGGTGCCGATGATGCCGATGCCGGTGCCGTTGACGTTGCGGTAGATACCGCCACTGCCGCCGCCGATACCCGCGTTGTTGCCCGTGGCTGTGACCATGCCACCGGTAATGGTCACCATGCCGGCGTTGCCGCCGGTACCGCTGATGTTGCCGCCGTCGCCGCCGCCAATACCTACACCGCCGCCGTTTGCTGTGACCGTTCCGCCGGTGATGGTGACCGTACCGCCTCTGCCGCCAGTGCCGCCACCAGCCTCGTTTGAATTGTATAATCCGCCAGTGCCGGCGTTACCACCGCCTATACCTGCGCCGCCGCCCGTGGCTGTGACCGTGCCGCCGGTGATAGTGACCGCGCCGCCCGCACCGCCGCTACCGCCTCTGCCGCCGATGCCACCGTTGCCGACGCTGCCGTTGCCGCCATTGCCGCCTCTACCGCCACCTATACCAGCACCGCCGCCTATGGCTGTGACCGTGCCACCGGCAATGGTAACCGTGCCGGCGTTGCTGGCGCCTGAGCCGTTAGTTCCTTTTATATCGTTTATGCCGTTATTGCCACCGTTGCCGCCGATGCCAGCGCCGTTGCCGCCGCCTGTGACCGCAAGGCTGCCGGTGCTTGCCTCGGTGATCGTGAGCGTCGCGCCTGTAGGCACGCTAAGCCCCGCGTAGTTTGCACCGCTTTTCAGTGTGTTTGTGACGGTCAGCGTTAAATTTACCGTCGAGCCTGCCGCGATGGAAAAGGCACATGAACCGGAGGCCGACGCGTCGATATTCGCGCCGGAGAGCGTGATGTTGACCGCTTGAGATAAGGCGGAAGCTACCGTAATGGTGCTTGCAGTCGAATTTCCAATAATGGTGATAACCTGCGCTCCGGCGATATTATCCAGCGTTTGTGAACTGCCAAAAGTAACCTTGAGCGTGCCGCTGTCGGTGCCCGCCGATACAGTGATATTCCCCTCGGATATATCAAACTTATAGGTTGATGCGTCGCTCGCCGCCCATGCCGTCAGCGTGGTGGAAGGAATAATCGAGAAAACAAGCACCACCGTGAGCAGGATTGACGGTATTTTGTTTTTAAACTTCATTATGTACTCCTCCTTGAATTTTTGTTATGAAACGTTTTGTGTGCCATAAAATACTACACCGCCCGATATCGGACGGTGCAGAGTTGTTTCTTGGCTGTTGACTACTTTCATTCTAATTAAAAAACGACAAAAAAGAAACGCCGATTGCATGATCGGCGCTTGAAATGACATGATCCGCATTTTTGGTACGGATATTTTGTCATTTTTGAATATTTTGGGGCAATATTTTCTTCTGCTTTACAAGGAGGAGGGTGTGTTATCAGGGTACCGGTCAGGCTCGGTCAGGATAGCGACATCAACATTGAACACGCCGTTTTCCCGTGCGGTCTTCATAAACCCGTTGTGCTTGTGCGCCAGAAACTCTATGTTACGCAGACCGTAGCCATGATTTTCGGTGTCGGACTTTGTGGTCTTACGGCTTCCGTGCTGTGGTTCCGATGCTTCATTGACCGGATTTTCGGTCTGAATGATCAGATAATCCGGCTTATAGAGCATATTGAGTCCGATGTAACGGTCGCCTTCCCCAACGGTCATGCAGGCTTCCACGGCGTTATCCAGTAAATTTCCCAAAATGACGGTGAGGTCAAATTCAGGCAGTGCAAGTCCCTCCGGGATTCCGACATGAAGCTTCAGCCGGATGTTTTTATCCTTTGCAGCAGACAGCTTGTAGTTCAGCATCGCCCGCACCATCGGATAGGGAACGTTCACAAGATTATGATATTCCCCGGCTGTTGTGACAAGCTGCGAAGCATACTCGCCGGCCTTGTCCGAATCTCCCGATTCCAGCAGACCGTAGATCACGCCGAGGTGATGGTTAAAGTCGTGGCGCTCCGATTTCAGCCGGTCGGTCAGCTCCTCCAGATTTTTCATATAATAAAGCTGCTGGCGGTAATGTTCCTCGATGGCTCTGGCATAGGCTTCGCTTCTTGCTTTTTCCTGCATGTGTATTCCGGAATAGAAAACGGTCAAAATCGCCATAGCCACCATGACGAACAGAATCTGCGCACCGGAGAGAATCAGATTCATAATGTTTTCCGGGCTTCCGTAGTGATAAACGTCCTCGCAGACCAGCAGCACTGTTACCGCCAGCATGGAAACGGTCATGGCAATTCTGAATTTATCCTTTAGTATGATACAGAGAATGGCGATAAAAATCACCGCGAAGCCGGGGAAGGTACCGCTGATGCCGCCGCTGGACATCCAGTAGTACGGAAAGTAGGCAAAAATGAAGATACCGATTGAAACCTTGGAGACGATGTCAAAATGCGCGTGAAACCGTGAAAAATAATAAGTCAGAATCCAGCATCCGGTAAACATCAGATCGATTACGATACCGGTTCGGTAATAAATATCCAGCAAGGCGCCGAATGTCGCCATACAGATGCTCATAAGGATAACAAAATTGAAAATCCTATGCTTAAACGTAAATCTGTTTTCGTCGCCAATCAGTCTTTTTCCGAGCTCTCTCATAACTGCTCCCTCCCTGCGAAGAGATGCTTTTTCAGCACTTCCTTGACCTGTTCAGCAAAGGTTCTACTGACGGGAAGCTGAATGCCACCGTCCAGATACAGTGTTTTGTCCCGAAAGGCCCTGATTTTATCCGCATTTGCGATATATCCCTGATGGCACTGCACAAACGCGTCACTGTCCAGCGCCGCAAGCAGGCTGTTGAAATTGTCATAATAGGTGACCTCGCGGGACAGCGCATGTATTTTGATTTTGTGCCCGATTTTCTCAAAATAGTAGATGTCTCTATACGGTAGGGTCAGCAGTTCGCCTTTGTTTTGAATGGAAAATTTCTTGTCCGTTTTTTCGGCATCCTCCTTTTGAATATGGGTCAGCGCTTCGCTCAGAACCTGACGGAACTGTTCCAGGGTCACGGGCTTTAACAGATAATGGAAAGCCCTGATCCCAAACGCTTCAAAGGCATATTTTTCATAGCCGGTTATGTATATGATAACGGTATTTTCATAGAATGCTCTGATTTTTTTGCCAAGCTCGATCCCGTTCATGCCGTCCATATCCACGTCAAGGAACACAATCTCGGGCCGGTCTGTTTTGAGCGTTTCCCAAAAAGCCTCCGGCTCACTTGCGTGAATGACGCGAAACTCGCCATATTCCCCGCAGCCCTGCAGGAAACCGGCAAGAAGCTCCACCTGCTGGGTGCAGTCATCGCAGATTCCGATGGTATAGGTCACATTTTTCGCCTCCTTTTGGAAATTGAAATCAGCTTTGTTTTTTTTCGTTCTTTTTTCTCCTGTCCGAGGGCTGTGGTCATCTTTGGGAATCACCCAAACACTGATATAATTCATTTTACACCTCTTGAAATATTATTGCTCATATTATATTTCATTTTGGCGAAATTTTTAAATTTAATCAATTTACCCATTCCCTCTTTATAAGTGCATGAAAAGACTCTATGCAGGCATTATCCCAGAGCTATTCTTTAAATTAACAGGGCATTTAAAAATGCCCTGTTTGCTTCGGTTTATAAGAAAGATACGACATAACTGAATTCAAAATCATTTTCCATCAACTCAAATTTGTCAACTTTGCGTTATACTTATAATCTCATAATCAAGCATTTACTTAACTGCCCGTAATTCGATATATCCCCTCGTACCAATGGGTTCTAACTGTATGCGGGGATTTGTATCATCCCAGGCATATCCAATGACTGCCGGATCATAGCTGTTCATAGAGGTTTGCACCGCTTCAATTTCCTCGCAGTAGTTTTCTTCCGCAAAGGATTCTCCCTGAAACATCAGATATTTAGACTTCGGCAACACAATCACATCAAACTCATCGGGAACGGGACCGTTGTAATCAGCAGCTACCTCAACGCCCTGCACATATTTCGAGGTTCCTGATTTGCGGTACTGCTCAGGTAGCCAGAGACATACTGGTTCTCCGCACAAAGATTTCATGCTGGTGAGCATACCCCATACGTCACAACCAACCTCCTGACAATACGCCCAATATTCCATTGCTTTTTTACCGCGCTTGATGATAACCTTGCGGGCGGGTTTATCAATTACCTGGATAAAGACATTTTTAATATTTTCCATGTTACTTGGCTCCTTCCAAAGTTCTCTAAATTTTACGCCATATGGAGTGAACAAATACAGAGGAACCGGATCTAGAGCATATTCTTTAGGGTTACAGCCGAATTCCCGAAAGAATGCTCGTTGATAGCCGTCCACACTTCCAAATCCCATATCATAAGCCGCATCGATAATCCTGCAGGTCTCATCGCGCAGCCGGAGTGCGGATTTGGACAGTTTGAGCCGCCTGATGTAATCTGCCGGGGCCAACCCAGTCAATTCTTTGAATAACCGGGCGGAATACCACGGAGAAAAAAATGCAGCTTCAGACAAATCTGCCAACGTAATGCGTTCTGTTAAATGAGCCTCGATATAGTTTTGCATCCGTTGAACTGCTTCCACTTTTTCTTTCATCTGTATCATCTCCTGACAATTTCTATTATAGAAACTTTGAAAGAGAATTTCTCGACCTTCTTTGCTTTGTCTTTTTTGACTTTATATAAATAATCGTCAATCATTGGCACATTTTTTTCAACGTTTCCCTTAAAATAGACTCATCCTTAGTGCTTGTTAATACTACCAAATAGTCCCCCGCCTTAATTTTCGTATTGCCGCTTGGGGTAATGTCTCTTCCGTGGCGCTTTACTGCAATTACAAGATTTCCCAGTGGAAGAAATAGGTCTTTAATACTGCTGTTTTCAATTTGTGATCCATGGTGAACAACCATTTCAACTGTTATCTTTTTCGAAATATCATGATCAAAATTATATGCGGATTCACTGCCAGCTATCTTCAGCTCCAATAAAGACTCATAAATAGGAGTACTCTTTAATAAATCAGCAGTGACATATGCTGCAATAGATACAACTGTCAAAGGAAGCAGATGGTTAAAGGATCCGGTCATTTCAGTTAATAAAATGATACCGGTAATAGGTGCACGAACAATAGCTGCAAATAAACCTGCCATTGAAAAAACCACAAAATTGAAAAATAAATCTGGATTAATTCCCAAAAAACAAATTGATATATTTCCAAAAATGCTTCCAATTAATGCACCTAACACAAGCAAAGGAAAAAATATACCGCCTGGTGCTCCAGAACCAAAGCTGATCATGGAAAAAATAAATTTAAGCAGCAATACAATAACAAGCCACGAGACGCTTTTATTTAAGCTTAATGCTTGGATAATACGTTCCCCGCCGCCTAATACTATTGGAAAAATCAGCCCCAAAACACCAGCTGTTATAAAAGCTATAACAGGTCTAGTTTTCTCAGGAATTTTTTTGTAAATCCTCATTGTTGTAAGCAGTATTTTATTGTAAAGAGCACCAAAAATACCAACCAGAACACCAAGCAGCAATAAGAGCCAATAATAATTCAGTGCAAGAGCATCTTGAAGTTTAAAACTAAACACCGGTTTAAGTCCAAAAATAATATTTGCAACGAAATCCGAAGTGATGGCGGCTGTTACTGTTGCCAATAATATGGTTGGCGAAAAATATTTAAATACCTCTTCAAGGGAAAACATTACGCCTGCAAGGGGAGCATTAAATGCAGCAGCTAAGCCAGCACTTGCTCCGCTGGCAATCAATATCTTCTTCTCGGTTCTAGTTTTGGCCAGGCGGTCTCCAAGCCCTTGGGCGGTCGAAGCTCCTAACTGGATGCAGGGGCCCTCACGCCCCACAGAAAGACCCGCTAATATGCATATGGTTCCTCCGATAAATTTTGTAAGCAAGGTAGAAACCCACAAATTTTGAAAATAGCCTAATAACTGCCCTTCAACCTGCGGAATACCGCTGCCGCCTATCATTGGGTATCTTATTACAAGCCATCCAATGAGCCATCCTAGAGTGATTAAAATCAAAAAAGTCGGAATTATTAAGATAAGATTATGCGATATATAGGAATATATTCTGCCATTTAATGCTTCGGCATTAGATAATGCTAAGCGGTACAGTATAGTTACAACTCCCACACTTATTCCTATTAGAATACTCTTGAAAACAATTCCAAGTTTTTCATGGCCTACGAGTAACATATTTTTATAATCATTTTTATAATTCATAGCAAAAGTTCTCCTAAGTAATATATAGGTCTAAGTTTAGACAAAAAATAAGTTCCCATCCCAGTTTTGCTTTTTATGGCAGCTGGAGTGAAACTCTTCATAAAAATTATAACATAAATTTATTAATTTAACAGTGTAAGAGTTGAGATTTGGTATATGATTCTGATTATCCATCGATTTTGAATTGCTTAACTTAACCTAATTTTACGTTGCAGTTAAATTCAATAAGTATTTTCCATAATCAGTCATTATCATAGCTTCAGCAATTTCTTTCAATTGACTTTTGTTAATGAAGCCTTTCCTGTAAGCTATTTCTTCAATACATGCTATATAAAGACCCTGTCTTTTCTGGACTGTTTCTACAAAGTTTGCGGCATTCAATAATCCAGATGGAGTACCTGTATCAAGCCAGGCCATTCCCCTTCCAAGTATTTCAGCTTTTAGTCTGCCTTTTTTTAAATACGCATTATTTATATCTGTTATCTCCAGTTCACTTCTTTCAGATGGTTTTAAAGCCTTTGCCATGCCTATAACATTATTGTCGTAGAAGTAAAGTCCGGGCACTGCATAATTTGATTTAGGATGATTTGGCTTTTCTTCTATTGATACAACATTTAAATCCTTATCAAATTCAATCACACCAAAGTCACTTGGATTACTAACATGGTAGCCAAATATCATTGCTCCTTCTTTAATATTTGTGAAATCCTTCAGCCTTTCAGAAAAACCATACCCATAGAATATGTTATCTCCAAGAACCAATGCTGTATTATCAGAACCGATAAAATCTTCTGCAATTATAAATGCTTCTGCAGTTCCTCTTTGTTCAATTTGTACTGCGTATTTGATGTTAAGTCCTATCTTTGTCCCATCGCCAAAAAGATTCTTGAAAATATATAAATCTCTTGGTGTTGAAATTATCATAATGTCTCTTATACCTGCAAGCATTAACACCGAAAGAGGATAGTAAATCATTGGTTTGTCATATAAAGGAATTATATGTTTTGAAATTACTTTAGTCATAGGGTAAAGTCTTGTGCCAGAACCTCCGGCAAGTATGATACCTTTCATATTGTTATGGACACCCCTTAATACTGCTATTTATTCTATACATCTGCTCATAGTAATTCTGATATTCACCACCGGTTACATTTTTCATCCACTCTTTGTTTTCAAGATACCATTTGATGGTCATTTTTATCCCATTCTGAAACAAAGTTTCAGGATGCCATCCTATCTCTTTCTCAATTTTTGTAGTATCAACACTATAACGCCTGTCATGTCCTTTTCTGTCTTCTACGTAGGTTATTAGATTATCATCTATTTTAGGATTTAAATTATCATGAAGGTACTCTATTATAATTTTAATAATATGTATATTTGTCTTTTCATTATGACCACCAATATTATATATCTGGCCCATTTGTCCGTTATTTATTATCATTTCAATTGCCATGCAGTTATCTTGCACATAAATCCAGTCTCGTATATTCATGCCATCTCCATATACCGGTATTAATTTCTTGTTTATACAATTATTTATAGTAAGTGGTATAAGTTTCTCCGGAAATTGGAATGGTCCATAGTTGTTGGAGCTGCGGGTTATACATACAGGCATTTTGTATGTATCATAATATGCCTTCACCAGCAGATCTGCACCTGCTTTGCTGGAGGAGTATATGCTATGCGGATCAAGGGGTGTGGTTTCTGAAAAATGGCCTTTTTCACCCAAAGAACCATAGACCTCATCTGTAGAAATTTGAAGAAATTTCACTCCATCTTTAAATGCTTCTGACGTTTCCCAGGCGCTTTTAGCTGCATTTAAGAGCACTGCTGTACCTTGGATATTGGTCTTTACAAATATTTGAGGATTCTTGATGCTTCTGTCCACATGGGATTCTGAAGCAAAATTAACCACAATATCTATATCATTGTTTTTAAATAGTTTCCCCACAAGTTCTTCATCACAGATATCTCCCTGCACAAATTTATAATTAGGATTTTTAGCTGCATCCTTTAGATTTTCCAAATTTCCTGCATAGGTAAGTTTGTCTAAATTTATGAGTTTAATATCCAAGTGCTTTTTCAACATATAATTTATAAAGTTTGAACCTATGAATCCAGCTCCACCTGTAACTAAGTATGTTTTCATCTTTTCCCTCCAAACAAGTCAATACGTACATTTCAATAAATGCGAATGCTGCTGCACATCCACTTTAATGTTTGTACAACAGCATTATTATAAACTATTCTGTTACTAGTGGGAATCCCTTATTGCCCCATCCATTTGGTACATTGGCAGGTGTTCCGATTCCTCCGTTTAATGAAACTGCGTCATATCCAAGAAGCCTCAAACCTGCAACTGTCTGTCCTGCAGTCTGACCTGTGTAGCAGTAAACTATTATCTTCTTATCCTTTGGAAGTGAACTGAACTTCTGTTCCATTCCTTTTCCAAAAGGAATGTTAACTGCTCCCTTTATGTGGCCTTTAGCATAGTCAGCAGCATTTCTTACTGAAAGGAACACAACATTCTTGTCAGCTGAATCAAGCAATGCCTTAGCATCAGCTTCACTAACCTTATAATCCTTGTACTTAGCGTCTGATATTGTACCAAGACCCTTGAAGTAGTTCTGAATTGCAGTCTTAACATCAGAATCTATTTTAGCAGACTGCACAGTTGGGAAAGCGTTTGCAGTAGTTTCTGTTACTGCAGCAACTCCAGCAACCTTTGAAATTCCAAGATTCCATCCAAGATTAACTGATTTCGCCTTGAATCCTGCCATGTTTAATAAAGCAACAGTCTGTCCTGCAGTTTGTCCTGTATAGCAATATACATATATGGTCTTGTCAGAAGGAAGCTTGTCTAAAACATCTGCAAGTCCTGGTCCCCAAGGTGCATTAACTGCTCCCTTAATATGTCCCTGGTCATATACATCCTTTTGTCTGACATCAAGAATGAATGATCCATCATTTGCCTTAACGGCATCAACAAACTTTGCCTGATCTATTTTGTAAATATCCTCAGGCATATTTGCGTAATACGAATTTACTGCATTTTTAACCGAATCCGGTGCTGAAGATGACGATGCTGAGCATCCCATAAGTGCCAATGACATTACTAATGCCATTATCAAAGATACTACTTTTAACTTTTTCACTTTGATTTTCCCCCTTTTAATTATGTTATTTATTTCACTTTTCATTATAGCAAAGTGCGTTTGATAATTATTAAGCAAAATAGTTATGCTGTATTAGAACTATTTATGATGGGTAATTTTTTAAAGCTATCTGTTATAACAATTCATAATAAAAGGTCAGATACTGCTGCCTTTTATTATGAATTATCTGTTTTCCCTGGTTTAACGCTGTTTCCGGTTGGTGTTTGTACCGGATTTGATGGATCTGCTGACCATTCCGACCATGCTCCGTCATATAGCTTAAGGTTTCTAAAGCCTGCATTGTAGAGAGCCAAATAGGTTTGGGCTCCTCTTATCGAAGTCTTACAGTACATTATTACTGTATTGTCAGGTTTTATTTTTTTATCTAGATACATCATCTTTATATCAGAAACTGATTTATATCTTCCGTCTGCATAATTGTTGTTAGTATAATCAAGAAGTATTGAGCTTGGTATTGTACCAGCATCGTACTCCTGCTGAGTTCTTGTATCAAGAAGAACTACTTTTTTGTCAGGGTTGTTTACCTGATTTCTCACATCATCCATGGTAGCAATCATTGATTTGTTTGCATCCTTTGCAGTATAGGTTTCAGCAAACCTCACAGGTTTATCTTCACTCAGTTTTGCTCCTGCAGCCTTAAGTGCTTTTATTCCGCCGCTTACAACCTTTACCTTCTCATGTCCAAACACCTTAAGTGTCCACCAGAATCTTGCTGAATCCATATTATTATTGTCATCATACACTATTACTGTCATATCATTTTTTATGCCTGCATTTCCTAGTACCTTTTCTATTTTTTCCTTTGATGGAAGCATATTGGGAACTGTAGTACTAACAACGATATCAGACAAAACTATGTTGACTGCGCCTGCCATATGCGATTTATCATATGATGCCTTGCTTTGCATGTCCACAAATACAGCATTCTTATCTGCGGTATATTTAAAAGCATTATTGGCTTCAAGAATTTCAGTACCTGTAGTGCTTCCTGCAGTATATGTGCTGCATCCAACTAATAAAGAAGTCATTGAAAATATTAATAGAAAGCCGATTATAAGCATTTTAAATTTTCTTCTCATTTTTACCTCCCACTCTTATGTTATTTTGTCTCAAATATGTGTCTTGTCTATTTTTATTAGACCTTTAGAATCGGTTATTGTTAATAAATTTGCAATTTTATACTTATTATTATACGTTAATATCTGTTATCCTGGTTATTAGTATATTTAATGCAATATCTAATTAACAAATAAATTGAAATAATTTTATAGGTTTCATTTATGCTATAATTAAATTCAAAAGCACAAGAGGTGAGACATTGGCTAGATTAAAAAAATTTTTAACAGATAACTATATAGCATTAATTTTATCCGCACTGTTCTTCATTATAAATCTTCTTTTCCTCACTTACTTCCCATTTGTACACTCTGATGAGCCTTGGCTTGCCGGCTTATCGAGAAACATGATGGAATCTGGTAATTTCTCTGTTACTGAAAGGTTTTTTGATCTTTATATACGAAATCCCCATGCCATTAAAATACTTTTTCATTCACTTCAGATAATATTTATAAACCTTTTGGGCTATAATATTTTTACCGTAAGGCTAATTTCATTGATTTTCGGTACATTGGCATTATTTGTTTTTTATCAGCTTAATAAGCTTATTTTTGCCTCTAAGCCTTTAGCCCTGGCAGCCCTGGCATTTATGGCAGCAGACATCCAATTCATATACGCATCACACTTTGCAAGACAGGAAATCATATTGCTCTTTGTTCTTATACTTTCCCTGTACCTTTTTTACTATAACTTAAACTGCCATGGCTTTAGGCACGATATCCTTCTTGGAATTATTCTGGGCCTTAGTATAGGCCTACATCCAAACAGCTTTATTATATTTATGCCTTTCCCAATTATATATATTTACTATATATTAAAAGAAAAAAAGCTTAAGACTGCAAATCTCCTGGTTTTGTGTTTTATAGTAACTCTGTTTGCAGCTGTATTTATAGGTATAAGCTTTAGTTTTGATCATAACTTTTTAACAGATTATATAAAATACGGCGAGCAGTTTGGAGTGACAGATTCTTTTAGTTCAAAATTTCAAGAAATTAAATACTTTTATATTAAGCTTTTTTATGGTGTCAGCGGAACCTATTACACACCTGGCATCAAACTTCAGTTTTGTGTTTTTTCTTCAGTTCTCCTGCTTTCTATATTTAAAATAATGATTAAGGGAGGTAAACACCTAGATATTGCCGTTGTTTCCATTATTCAAATCCTGGCCATAAACTTTGCTGTAATTTTTGTGGGCAGATACAATCAAACAAGCATAATCTTCATATTTCCCTTTTTCTATATCCTATTCATATATTTAATCAGCAGCTTTAACAGGAAGACTTCAATAGTCATTTCTTCAATTTTACTGTTATTGCTGACTTATAATTCTATGCAAAACATAAAGCCATGGCTGAATCAAAGTTATAGCAGCTACCTAAGCAACATTGCAAAGGCTGTTAAGCCTTCTGATACTGTACTTGCAAATCTTAATGCAGAATTTTATTTCCAGAATGGAAAACTGTTTGACTACAGGAACCTGGCATTCTTAAAAGAAAATAATTTGAACTTTGAAGGTTATATAAAGAAGAACAAAATAAAATATATAATTTATCCTGAAGAAATGGATATTATATATAATTCAAGACCTGTATTTAACGGCTTATATGGGAATCCTTCAACTTACTATACAGATATGCAGAATTTCATCAAAAATAAATGTGAACTGGTATATGAATTCAGTGACAGTGTATACGCTGTGAGAATAATGCAGTATACGAACACTAAACCTTGGAGCATCAAAATATATAAAATAAAGGAATAAGTAAATGTGTTTTACTTATTCCCTCTCATCAAGCATGCTAAGTATTTTACCATATAACTTTATGCACTTATTATCCATGATACTTCGTGGTCTAGGTATATCATTATTTATTACAGACTTGATTCTTCCTGGATTTTTGCCCATGATTACAATTCTGTCAGACAGCAGGATGGCTTCCTGGATATCATGGGTTACAAATATTATCGTAACGCCTGTCTTTTCCCAAACATCCGTTAATATTTCCTGAAGCTGCGATCTGATTTGAGCATCCAGACTTCCAAAGGGCTCATCCATCAGAAGCACTTCCGGTTTAAGCACCAATGCCCTTGCTATAGCAGCTCTTTGCTTCATGCCTCCGGACAGCTGATAAGGGTAATAATCTTCGTACTCCTCCAAATTCACCATTTTTAGTGCATTTTTCACAAGTTTCTTCATTTCTGAATCAGACAGGTCTTTCCTTACTTTTTTTAATGGAAAAAGTATATTCCCCCAAACTGTTTTCCAAGGAAAAAGCTGGTTAAAATCTTGAAAAATCATTATGCGGCTTGTTTCAGGTTTTGACACAATTTTATCCATATGATAAATGGTTCCACTATCAGGCCTTTGAAAACCTGCAGCCAATTCAAGAAAAGTTGTCTTTCCACACCCCGAAGGGCCAGCTACACAAATAAACTCCCCTTTTCCAATTAAAAGATTTATATCGTCAAGCAAAATTTTTTTAGTTCCGTTAATAGTATAGCTCTTTTCTAGCTTCTTAATTTCCAAAACATTTGTCATCTGCTTATACCCCAATTACCTATAGTTAATTTTTCGATTTTTACAAAAATAAATTCTTCCACTAAAATTCCGATTATGATAATAACTATCAACCCTGCAAAAATTCCCGGAGTATCCATGAATACCCTCTTTTTATACATAAACCAGCCTATTCCGCCAACTGCGCCGGTAGCTCCAAAAAGCATCTCTGCACTTATAAGCGCCCTCCACGCTCTTGCCCAGCCTGTTTTGACTCCTGAAATAAAATATGGAAATGATGCAGGCAAATATATATATATGGCAGTTTGAAGGGGGGTTAATTCATAATTGGCAGCTGTCTTTTCCAATACTCCAGGGATGGACTTAAAGCCGGAAATAAGGTTTAAGGCTAATGGCCATATAACCGAATGTATGATTATAAAAATTATTGCCGTTTCTCCGGTGCCTGCCCATAAAATAACAAGCGGCAATAATGCTATTCCCGGCAGTGGATGTGCAATAGCAATTACTGTATCTACGAAGCTTTCAAAAATTACAGAAAATGATGACAAAACAGCAAGTGCGGTTCCTGATAATATGCCGATAAAAAGCCCGTAAACTATAAGCTTCATGGAATAACCTGCTGACCATAACAGCTCTCCATTTTTTAAACCTTGGACAAAAGCCTTTAAAATAGTTTGTATTTCTGGAAATATTAAGGGTGAAAAGGCTCCGCTTGAAGCCACCGCCTGCCAAATGATAATAAGTATGGAAATCCAAAATATCCTGCCCGCCAATCGGCTTTTAAAATGGTTAATTATTGTTTTCCCCTGCATTCCAGTATATCTCCTTAGCATTATATTCTCTTGATATATATCCGTTTCGTTCCATAAAAGAAATAAATTCCGGCACTCCCTTTACCTCAGTTGAAAAGGAATTACCTTTTGTCTTGATATATTTCAAGACCTCTTCCTGTGTCAGACCATATGCAGGAGCTAATTCTAAGGCCGCTTTTTCGGGGTTTTGGTTAATATAGTCAACAGCCTCCGAAACTGTTTTTACAAATGCCTCATAGATCTGACCGTTATTGTCATGAAGCTGCTTTGTTGCAACACCTGCTATGAATGTAAAATCACCGCCAAAGGCATCTCTGCTGTTTAATATCTCCCTCATTCCATTAACAGACAGTTCCTTCTCAAGGTATGGAGAAGAAGTGAAATGGGCTGATATTCCACTTCCGGCAAGCAGAGCATTCATCCCGTCAGGATGAGACATAGAAATTATAAGGTTATCAAGCTTATGTGCATCATTAAATACCTTTTCACATTCCATAGAAAGGAGGATGTGCTGTACACTTCCTAATTGAGGCAGTGCAATTTTATCACTGCCTTTAAAATCCCTTATGGATTTTATTCCGTTTTTATTAGTTACAAGACCTGTGCTGCTGGAGGATAAGCCTGTTGCTATCTTCCAGTCCATTCCCTTATCCAAGCCAATGAGAAAGGGAGGTATAGCCATAAAACCTGCATCAACCCTTCCTGAAAGCATAGCTTCCCGTATATCGGCTGTATTAGAAAGCTGAGTCCAATTAACCTGCAGGCCCGGCATATTTTTTTCAAGGAGCTTTTTTTCCTTCATTATTTCAAGAGGTGCATAAGGCAGGCCATATTGTACAGCTATTGTAATGCTGTTCTTTGCTGTTCCTCTGTTTCCGCAGCCACCAGTTGATATAACAAGTATGACTAAAATTACAGCTGCTGAAAGCTTTATAATTTTTTTTCCCATAATTGTTCCGTCCTTATCTGATTATTGAAATTTATTATCATACTATTTTTATCTTTATCAAGAATATGAATGTGCTTATAAACATTATTTATGTTCTCCTTAAGCTGCTTAGGGCTCTCTCCGTAAACTAAAACATATCCTGCCCTTTGGGTGGCATTGGATATCTCGGGCAATATCTGTCCCCTTTTAACAGTATAACCGCCATTAACAACATAAGGAAGTTTCCTTACCTCATCAATATTCGCAATGCTGTCAATTGTTCCTGGCTTTAAAAACAGCAGCTGGACTGAAGCTTTCATCTTATTTTTAAGTAAATCATAGTTTTTAATGATTGAGGTATCCACCTGCCTTCCAAGTGCTGCATCCATGGCCATATCCAATATGTCTACCCCAGTTACAAGAGGAATCAGTTCATCCTCATAAGCCCCTCCAATTCTGCAGGCCACCTCATTAACCTTTACTCCTTCATCTCCTATGAGCATCTGGAAGTATATAGGCCCATTACATATTTTGAATGCTTCAACTATCTTTAAAGTAATTTGATATATATCCTTATAATAATTATTTATATGCTTTGAAGGAAAATCATGGCTGGTGCATACGCCGATGTTAGGATATTTGTCATAAGTAACCCTGTCAGTTACAGTAAGTATATGGGTTTTCCCATTATCCACCCATCCGCTTACTGTAATTTCCTCATGCTCATAATATTCCTCAACTAATATTTCACTTTCTCTGGAATATCCAAGCACTTCATCTATCCTTTTTCTTATTTCTTCAATGCTTTCCAGCCTGTAAACCCCTCTTTGACCCTGGCTGTCCAGCGGCTTTATAACTACCGGAAATTTTAACTCTGAAAGCTCTTCATCCTTAAAATTTTTGCCTGCAAAAGTAAAATTCACAGTTGGTATTCCTTCAGTTTTAAAAATATTCTTCATGATTTTCTTATTTGTCACCGCTTTAGCTGTATCACTTGAGATTAATGACGGCAGCTCCAATTTTTCTGATACTGCTGCAGCCGTATACACAGGCTGATCTGTTCCAACAGCTAAAACGCCGTCTATATTATACTTTTCACCCACTTTTATATTGCCCTTAACATCAAATGTGCTGACATTTTCTAGGTTGTCACATAATTGTTTTCCCGGATTGTCCTCAAGATAGTCAGATATTATAATCTTGTAGCCCTTTTTTTTTGCCATTTTTATTGCATTTAATTGGCAGTAGCCTCCGCCAAGAATTAACAAGTTCATTCTTTTACTCCTCTATGTAAATTTCTTTTCAACCACAAACTGTGCTTTTTCAGATTTTAAAAAGCTCAGATCGATTCTTTCAGAATAATAAATTACAATCTTAAAAAACAGCTCCAGCAGCTTATATATATTGTAGTTGGATCTGCCAAACTCTCTGCTGCTATGTGACACAGACACATTTGCTATGTTTCTTGTAATCTTAAAGGTCAAAGCAGAGATATAAACAAAGGATTCCTTGCTTACTATAATCCTTTTGACCACATCTGCCTTAATAACCCTAAAACTGCTGATCTTTATATCCTGAGGCTTGCTATATAAAACCCTAAAGAGTAAATCTGTAGCCCTTGTACCAATATTTCTGAAGCTTGAATGCTTTTTATCCTTTGGGATTCCATAAACGACTTCATATCCCTCCTCAAGCTTTTTAATCAGCTTTTCAATTTCCTCAGGGGGATATTGTAGATCATCATCTATTGTAACCACAAGCTCCTTCTTAGATGCTGCAAGTCCGCAAATCAAAGCATTTTGCTGTCCATAGTTGCCATCAAGTTTAATTATTTTAATATTTTCTTTTAAGCTATATATTTTTTCCATAATATTGAAGCTATTGTCCCTGCTTCCGTCATCCACCAAAATTATTTCAAAATCAGCCCCGAGATTTTTAAGGGTTTTAATCAGCCTGTCCACAAGCTGTTCAATTGTTCTGATGCCATTGTAGACAGGAACTACTATGGAAATGCTCTTTATCACCTATATCACCTTCATAATCGAATTCACACAGCATATAACATAATCCGCCTCTTCCTCAGTCATATCTGTATAAAGAGGCAGTCTTAACAATCCTTCAGCTGCCTTTTCAGTTACAGGAAGCTCATCAATACCTGAGCCGAGAGATAAACCCATTTTTGAGCTGTGAAGCGGAGTATAGTGAGTATAGGCAGATATATCCCTTTTCTTAAGCTCTTCAGCCAACCTGTTCCTAACGTTTTTATTTTCCAATATCAAGTAAAAAATATGGTAATTTGATTCACAGTAATCTGGTATATTGCTAATTGCTTTTAATGGACCTTTTCCTACAATATCCTTAAAGCCTTCATAATACTTGTTATGCACCACCTGTCTTTGCTCTATTATGAGTTCTTGATGTTGAAGCTGTCCGTATAAAAAAGCCATAAGTATATCTGAAGGAGAAAAGCTTGATCCTATTCCTACCCAACTGTACTTGTCCACTTCACCATTTAAGAAGCTCTCCCTGTTTGTGCCCTTTTGCCTTATTATCTCAGCCCTTTTCAAAATCTCACTGTTGTTTGAGTTTATTACAACAGCTCCACCTTCACCGGATATGAAATTTTTTGTTGAATGAAAGCTGAAGCAGCCTATATGACCTATCCCCCCAAGAAATTTCCCCTTATATTTTGAATATAAGGCCTGTGCAGCATCCTCAATAACCAGCAGCTGGTTATTAGCAGCAATATCCATTATTTTGTCCATATCACAGCCAACTCCGCCATAATGCACTGGAATGATTGCCTTAGTATTTTTACTAAGTTTTCTTTCAACATCGCGGCAATCTATGTTAAGAGTATGAAATTCAATATCTGCAAATACTGGTTTTGCACCTCTTAGCAAAACTGAATTTGCTGTTGAAGAAAATGTAAATGATGGCATTATTACCTCATCTCCAGGACCAAGCTCTGTCAAAAGTGCAGCCATTTCAAGTGCATGAGTGCCTGAAGTAACCATCTTAACATTTTCAAATCCCATATCACTGCACAATTTTTCGCCTACAGCAGAAGTATAGAAACCATCGCCGCATAATTGCCCCTTATTGAGAGCATCATTTATATATTCGATTTCATTACCACTTATATGAATTTTATTAAAAGGCACCCTCATTTTATCACCAGCTTTATATATAAGTTTTCCTTAGAATTAAATCTCCATTCATTGAAAATAACCTTAAAATGATTTATTATAAATGTATTGCAAAGATTATGTAATTTCGGAGGAGTATAAATGCAAAACATCGATTGTTTAGGGGACATGTGTCCTGTACCGGTATTGAAAACAAAGAAAGAACTAAAAAAAATGCTTTCAGGTGAATCAGTAAAAATTGAAACTGATCACAGCTGCGTTTTGCAGGCACTGCTTGATAATTTCAAAGAGCCGAAGTATTCCGTTACGTACGATGAAGTAATGAACGGTATATGGGAAATTATTATATTTAAAAACTAACACAAGCTTTTTTTACCAATTTTTTTAAAATATTGGATGAATTCAGCAACAGAACTGCACATGTATTCATCTTTCCTGTGTATCAGGTATACCTTGTAACCAATAGTAAAATCCTTTAGATTAACAAGCTTTAGTTCTTTTTTATAAATCTCCTTTTTGACTGAAATATATGGAAGGAATGATATCCCGTGTCCCTTCATAACCGTTGCTTTAACCGCTTCAGCAGAATCAAGGCTAAACATAATATTAATATCATTGAATTTATGATTCCAGTTTTTCAAATAATCGCCCAGTTTATTCTGCAAATCCATCATCAAGCGGTCATCAAGCACTATCAGGGGATATTTTATCAGTTCCTCTCCTGTAATTTCCTCTTGAATATTGCATTCATTGTTTGCTACTAAAACAAGTTTATCATCAACTATATCATAACAAGAAAGTGTTTCATCAGCGGGTTTACCGTGAATAAAGCCCAAGTCAAAAATTCCATTTATAACATTCTGCTCAATTACACTTGATGAATTTGTGGACATCCTGTAGTTATGATTTGGAAATTTCTTTTTCATATCATAAAGAGTACAGGGAAGTGCATAGGTTGCCATAGGCCCGCAGGCCTCAATGGTAATTACATTGCACCTTTTATTGAAATTAGTTATTTCATCGAGCATTTTATCATAATTTTTTATGATGTTTTCGGTATATTTTATTACAAGTTTACCTTGGTTTGTAATCTCGACACCCTTGTTGCTTCTTTGAAGAAGCCTGCAGTTGAGGAAATCCTCCAATTTTTGAATCTGCTGACTTAAAGCGGATTGTGAAATATGAGAATTGTTTGCAGCCTTTGAAATACTCTTTAACATTGCTACTTCATAAAAATATTTTAGGGATTCGATATGCACAAAATCCTCTCCTCTCATAAATGAGTGTAATTTGTTAGTAAAATATAACGTTTGATATAATAATAACATAAATTTTGATATAAGAGATGCTAATGACGGATTTTGTGTATTTCATTATGTTATACAGCATAAACATATTCAATAGCAAATTTTATTATTAAAGCCAAAAGAGATATAAGGTGTTTCTAAGCTTAAATTAAAATAGAAAAACAAAAATATAAAAGAAAGGTTTACATCTATGAAAAATCAGCTTCCATATAGCTTTGTATTATTAATATTTATTATTGCAATAAGCATATACCTATATACAATTTCATCAATTACCAGCTTTTTTTGGATTACCGGGATCATTTTCGGCTTTATTCTTCAACGATCCAGATTTTGCTTCACTGCCTCATTGAGAGATTTGTATTTGACAAAAAGATCTACAGTTTTCAAGGCTCTTCTTGTTGCACTTGCATTGACAACAATTGGAATTACAGCAGTGAAATATTATTATTTCTTAAATGGACAACCTATACCTGGAAAAAGCTATGTTTTGCCTGTAAGTTTTGCGACGGTTTTGGGCGGTCTATTATTCGGAATCGGCATGGTAATATCAGGGGGCTGTGCTTCAGGTACACTGATGCGTGTTGGAGATGGACATCTTTTGCAGATGGTTACCCTTGTTTTTTTTGTAATCGGTTCCATTTTAGGTGCACATGATTATAACTTTTGGGATAAAAACTTTATTTCAAAGGGTAAGGCTTTTTTCTTTCCTGACTTGTTCGGCTGGTTTGGAGCTCTGTTAATCCAGCTTATAGTATTATTTATACTTTATAAGCTTGCAGTTTACTGGGAAAATAAAAATGACGAGGAATAAACTTTAATTATTTTTATTAATTGGAAAGGACAATACAGGTTAATTTATGAAAATCGAAAATAACAAATTTTATAGAAAGTGGCTGAGAAATCCCTGGAGTTATATTACTGGTGCAGTTTTTCTCTCAATACTGCAAACTATAACATTTGCGGTTACGGGAGAGCCCCTTGGTATAACCAGGGCCTTTGCAAATTGGGGTGGATGGATTTTAGGACTTTTGGGAGCTTCACCAAGCAAGTGGTATTATTTTAATATTGATGAAATAAGTTCTTTCTTTAATGGCGGTTTGCTTAGAGATAATTTTTCGATTCGGGTAATTGGCATAATTATTGGTGCATTTGCTGCTTCTCTGCTGGCATGTGAATTCAGGATAAGGAAAATCAAATCCAAAAAACAGGTAGCAGGAGCTATCATCGGAGGACTTCTTATGGGCTATGGTTCCAGGATAGCCAATGGTTGTAATATAGGTGCATTTTATGGCGGGATTGCCTCCTTATCACTTTCTGGATGGGTTTTTGGTATATTTTTATTTGCTGGAGCAATTATCGGAAGTGTCCTTCTTATTAAATATCTTATTTAAAAATAGGCCCGCGTTAGTGGTTTATTTACACTAATTCGGGCCTTTGTTCATAAAACTTCTTAAGCCCACAAGCTCAATAAATTCATTAATCTAATATTAATTAAAGTTATATTCAGTAACAATCTTGTCTCTTCCTGTGCTCATATCATTGTAATATTCATAACAGCATATTCCAAGATATGAACCGGATATGTTGGTGACATTTTTAAAACCTGAATTCTGAAGAGCCATAACTGCATTATAGCTTCTTTGACTTGAACGGCAATGCAGATAAACCGGAACATCCCTTGGTATCTCGTCAAATCTATCCCTAATTTCACTTAGAGGTATGTTAACTGCATTCTTTAAATGTCCGTTTTCAAATTCATGCTTTTCCCTTACATCAATGATAAACTGGTCGCTTTCTACAAGCTCTCTTACTTTTGTTACAGGAACCTGTTTGAACCTTCCATATAGAAGATTAAGTCCTACCAATGCTGCAAAGTTCACCACATCCTTAGCTGTTCCAAACAATGGCGCATAGCATAATTCAAGTTCCTTAAGATCCTCCAGAGTGGCTCCCATGGTAATCATAGCAGCTATAACATCCACCCTTTTGTCTATATTGCCCTTCCCAATAGCTTGGGCTCCGAGGATTCTTCCGGTTGGATATTCATATATCAGCTTGAAATGCATAGGATTGCTTTCTGGCATAAGACCAACCTTATCTCCAGGGATTACATAAACAAAATCGTACTGTATTCCTGCAGCCTTAGCAGTTTTTTCATTTAATCCAGTGCTTGCCGCCCCTATGTCAAATATTCTTACAACAGATGATCCAATCACACCATTATTGTTGTGAGGAATACCATACATATTGTCTGCTGCTGCTCTTGCCTGCCTCTGTGCTGGACCTGCCAGCGCAAGTCTTGCCGGCTTCTGAGTAAGTTTGTTGTATACCTCTATTGCATCACCTACAGCATATATATCCTTATCATTTGTCAAGTAATTATGGTCAACCTTGATTGCACCTGTTGTTCCTATTTCAAGTCCTGCTTCCCTTACAAGTTTTGTTTCCGGGCTTACCCCTATTGCCATAACAACTGCTTTAGTATTTACTTTTCTTCCGGACTGTAGCTCTATAGAATCCGGGCCGATTTTTTTAACACCGTCGCCAAGTATAAGGTTTATGCCTTTATCTATCATTTCCTTATGGAGAATTTGTGCCATATCATAGTCAAAAGGAGCCATTATCTGATCAAGAGCCTCAATAAGGCTTACATTTTTTCCAGCAAGCTTCAGATTTTCAGCTACTTCAACACCAATGAAGCCTCCTCCAACCACAGCAACATCCATAATATTATTTTCATGGATATAATCGCTTAGCTTTTTAATATCAACCACATTTTTAACTACAAATACATTATCATTCATTATTCCTTCAATACTTCTTGGAAGAATAGCATTTGCTCCTGGAGCTAGAACCAACTTATCATATTTTTCTTCATATTCTTCGCCAGTCACAAGATTTTTTACAATAATGGTCTTAACATCTCTGTTAATCTTCATAACTTCGGAATTAACCCTTGCTTCAATTTTATACTGATTTTTAAACTGCTCCGGGCACATCATAACCAGATCATCAATATTTTCCACTATCCCGCTTAAATGATAAGGCAGGGAACAGTTTGAAAACGACACATTCGGGCCCTTTTCAAACATTACTATTTCTGCTGATTCATCAAGCCTTCTTGCTCTTGCTGCTACTGACGCTCCGCCGGCAACGCCGCCTACTATTAGAATTCGTTTATTCATATTTATTTCCTCCTCAAAATTTTTATTTAACTTTTCCTTAATGATTCTGAAGCAATATTCTCTAATGAATTCTTATCTTTTATGTCTGTTTTGGGGAATTATATTTACTTTTCCTTCAGCCAGTTTTAAACCTGTAATTCCGCCGGCACATAATGCTGCCATAAACAGCCATCCTGAAAGTGAAAGGTTAGCAATTCCTGAATAGAGAGCTCCAATATTACATCCTCCGGCCAGTCTTGCACCAAAGCCCATAAGGAATCCGCCAACCATATAAAAGATGACATCCTTAAATTTAAAATCAAAATCAAATTTGAATAATCCTGCTGAAAGCATTGCAATTAATGCCCCTGTAATAATTCCTATATTCCTTAGGCCGCCCCCATCATAAAGCAGACCTTTATTTGCAATATCAACCGCACTTTGAAGTGCAGGCGAAGTAAATTTCATTCCTAATGTTTGAAGCAAAGCCACGCCCCAGTTTGCAAAAGGTGCCGTTACTCCCCAGCTTGCCCCTGTTGTTATAATTATGAAAACAAAAACTATTGAAAGAAATATTCCTCCAGTCATAAAGCTCCATCTCTCAATAAAGAACTTATGGTAGGTTCTGTAACTGAAAAATTTAAATTTTTCGTCTTCAGTAAGCGGTAGTTCTTCAGGAGCAAATACGGTTTCATTATAGAATCCTTCCTTCTTTCTGAAATCCTCGTATTTTCTTGTAATTACATATAGAACTAAAAGAATAGCCAAAGAAAATATTACTGCACCAACATACCCCATTACATCGGGAAGATAAACCCTGGCACTTACTTTTTCTAATGAAGACTGCTGTATTGCATATTTAGCCACTGTACCAGGAACTGAACCTAAAACAAAGAAAAGTAAAGCAATCATTGCTCTTATTGCACCTTCCCCCAAATCGGACAAAGTTCCAGATGCACATCCTCCTGCAATCATCATACCGATACCGAATAAAAATCCTCCAAGTACTGTTCCTGCATCCATTACAAAAACAGATGCTGTTCCTGGGATGATATTATTTGGCAAAATTGCTCTGAATATGGGAAGAGCTCCATTTGAAGCATAGCCCCAATGTATGCCGGCAGTTGCAACTATTGAAATTGCAAACATTACCAGAAGTGCTCTTGTAAGTTTTCCTTCGCCAGTTACATAAATTCTCTTTATACCACCAGCAAAACCATATCTGGAACGGGATAAAATATATCCTAATGCTATTCCGGTAAAGAGATTCAAAGCCAGCTTACTGCTTGTATTACTTAAAAAGCTGCCAAAACCAAGCATAGCAATGACTACAGCTACTGCAACAGCTGGCTGTATCATGCTTATCTTTGTAAACTCTCTGCCTGGATTTTTATTTTCCATGTACAAATTCCCCCCTTAATTGTATAAACTTTAACAAAAATTGCAAATAAATAACATAACCTAAGCTAATTATAACCTTATATAAGGTAATCTGTATAATTACCTTTTCTAATCCTGTATAAACTATTATAATAACTTATTAAAAATTCAGTATAAAAATATGCTTATTTATCCTTTAAAATCAACTAGTTCCTGACAAAAGGATTTTCCATTGGTAAAAAAATAATAAATAGGTTATGATCTGATCTTAAAGAATAATCCTGCTATTAAATAAATTAGACTGTCCACAAGATAGTAATGCTGTGTTCAGCATGTTCCTATCAAATGGACAGCCTTTTAAATAAGGGAGTAAATCATGAGCGAGAACCTCCCAATTTTATGTAACTTTCCCTTAAAGAAAATATTAAATAATTTTATAACATTGATTCCATAAAATTACTAACCTTTTGACATTTCATAATTTCCACTGTTATTAAAATCTTCTGCATAGGCCTTATCGGCGTAAGGCTTAAAATCTTCTGCAAGTTTATCCAACTTTTTCATAAAGTTCTCATCTTTAACCATTAAATCAGCACTTGGATGGGTAGGATAAGCTCCATTTTCTTTTATAATATCACGAATATTTTGCGGATTGTCAATCATTGGGCAGGGCATGAGCAAGTTTTTATTATATGGCTGCTTGTTTATTAAATTTTTAAAATATGGTGCTTTAAATGCATCCATCAGTGGCTTTTCTTTTATATTTGTTGTGGCAAAATGGGAAAATATGCATGGTTCAACATCTTGCTTTGAATTGATATGGCAATAATACTTACCTGCAATACATCCGCCAACGTATGGAGCATCGTTGAAAAAATCAATAGTAAATATTTTTTTATGTGTTCTGATTTCTCTGTTCCTTTTTCCAAGATATATTCTTTCCTTTGGAGAAAGCATATAGTTCATATCTTCAATCGGATTATCACCAATAGGCATAAACATAAAATACCAAAGCATTCTGGCTCCTTTTTCCACCAACATATCTATAAATGCATCTGAAGTTACTGTATAAATATTTGAATTAGATGTAGCCGCTGATGCTCCAAAAAGCACTCCCCGCTTCTCTAAAAGTTCCATTCCCTTTATAACCGAAGCAAAAACTCCATCTCCTCTTCTTTTATCAGTGTCTTCTGCCCATCCTTCAATTGAAAACATAGGCATTACATTACCTAATTCTGCTAATTCATCAGCTAATTTTTCATTAAATAATGTTCCATTGGTAAAAGGCATAAAATACATATCATTGTATTTTTTATAGATATCCAGCATATATTCATTGAAAAAGGGTTCTCCCCCCAAAACAACTATATAATATATCCCCATTTCTCTAGCTTCTTTTATCAGTCTTTCAATTTCTTCATTTGAAATATCATCCTTTTTGCTATAATTAGCTGCATAGCAGCCAGTGCACCTTAAATTGCATCTCATTGACGGACTTATTAGCAAAGCAAATGGAATTTTCGCATCTTCTTCCTGACCTAACTTTTCCCTTTTAGGCATTCCATACCAAACTGCATTTCCAGCAAAATTTGAGTAGAACTTTTTCAGACAGTTTCTGTTTGTTGTTTTCAATATATCTTGAATATATTCTTTAACTGATGGCATTTCATTATAATAATTCTTGATATTTATAATTGCACTTTTTGTAATTTCATCCTTGCTAACTTTTTCTGCAATTTCAAACAGCTTGTTAACATTTTTCTCTGGGTTTTTTTCAATTATTTCAAACCCAGTAGTTATCGCCATTCTTTTTATCCTTCTTTCCAGACTAAATAAATCAATACCCATAATAAATAACCTCCAATTTTTAATTAGTAGTATTTTTTATAAGCTGTGGTCATCAAGTGGTTTTTTCAATAAGTCTTTTCTCTTTTCCTTCCCCCTTACATTTAATCTTTTCTTTAGAACTATTTTTTGCTATAAATTTATTTATAAACACTTGTTGAAGTACCTGGTATATATTGCTCACGATCCAATAGAGTCCCAAACCAGATGGTACAGTGAATGAAATAAAGCCCGTCATAATCGGGGACACCATATTCATGCTTTTTAACATTGAATCCTGCATTGGATTGTCACTTTTTTGCGATGACTTTGGTGTTGAATATTTAAGTGAAATATATGTAGTTACTGTTGCAAGTATTGGTATTAGTAGCAAATATAACTTCTCATTATTCATAAGATGATAATTAAATGTAGGAACTAACCCGAGATTAATCCCAAGAAAATTCATATTAATTAGCTCGTCCTTTCCTAATAACAAACTAATATTGGGCAGCTGATCTATATTGCTACTAAAATAGTTTATGATACTCAAATCATGCATGCTTCCTATTCGTTCCGATCCTACTGGAATCATTTCATATAATTGTTTTATTACAACGTCAGATTTATCAAACATATATTTTAAAGGTTGTGATATTACATAATATAATGAAAATAAAATAGGCATCTGTATAAATAAAGGCAAACATCCCCCCGCAGGACTAATTTTATTCTTTTTATACAAATTCATCATTTCTATATTTAGCTTCTCATTATCATTTTTATATTTTTTTTGTATTTCAATGAGTTGCGGCTGAATCTCACTCATTCTCAAAGTAGAATTATATTGTTTTATATATAAAGGCAGCATAACGGTTTTTACGAAAATGGTCAGTATAATAATGGCAAATCCATAATTTTTAAATGCTATAAATTCATATATAAATTTTAGTAAACCACCTATTGGGTATGCGATAAAATCAAACATAACTTTTCCTTTCTTACTTTAGTAATCAATGTATTATTAATTTAATTTGCAAATTCATCTCTTTTATATAAGGAATCTGCTCTACCTATTTTTAAAGTTTCCATAACTGCGCAATATTTATCTATGAAACATACTACAATTGACTCCTTATACTTTGGTAGCTTTATAGTTAAAGGCCACATATGTTTTTCTATTGTATCTTTCTCTTTGTCATTTAGAATAAAAAATTTGTTCGCATTTTCTAATGCTTTATAAGGATGAGTAAAGCCGTGTAATCCATTTTTAGGTTTTGTATAATGCCAATCATACAAGAATAAATCATGAAGTAATCCACCTCTTGCTGCCACATGATAATCCCATCCCAAATATCTGCAAATTAAATAACTATTGTAAGAAACATTAATACAATGTTGGAAGCAGGAGATATTTCGATGTTGTATATATTTTTTCATAGAAAGTACAACTGGATTACATATGATATCTGCAACACATTCTCTGTATTCCATTTCATTCTTGGAATCGATTTTTAAACTGGATTTTAATTTTATCGATTTTATCACTAATTACCCTCCTCACTTCTTCATTTATAATATTTGCATTTAGAAGCAGTCGAGGACAAGCTGCAAAAAACCTTTTATATCTCAATAATTTTATATAATATTTTTCTATAGAAAAATTAGAGTAATTCCTAATTACTTTCTGCAGTTTTAATGCATCTCGTACAGACATTATAGTATCGATAATGAAATATATTAGGAAAAGTACAATAAAATAAAATTTTACCCCATATGATATACTAGAAACTAGCTCAATAGTAAGTGGATGTAAAATTTGAACCAACAAAAATGCAATAGCTCCCCAAATAATTGAGTATTTCAAACAAATATAACCATGTATATTGGCATAGTTGTCGCTATAGTCCCACCATTTACAATTGAATAATTTTTCTAAAATAAACCCAGCTACAAATTCTAATGCAGTAACCAATATAATAGAGGATAAAATGCTTATAAGCATATAGGAAAAATAATCTTTAGTATAGATATTTGCCCAAGATGAAACCTTTAAAATAAGTACTGCTCCGAATCCATATATAGGACAGACGCAACCCGCTAAAAAACCTCTGTTTACAAACTCACCATCCTTTAATCTCGCAAAAATTGTTTCAAGTAACCACCCTAAAAAAGAATAAATCACAAAAAACAAAAATAATGTTGAGTAATTATCCATAAACTTCTACTCCTTTAATATTGCTTATAATTCGAACGTTCGTTTTAATATGATTAATAAAAAATAACTCCTGTTTTATTTGAGTTATTCATATATAAATATTCTTTCTTTGATAATTATTAAATAAATTTTATCACTCTTTTTATTCTATTGTCAATGAACATACTGTTTCTAATTTGTTAACTTTCCAGCAACCTTCCATCATACAAGTTTTTCCATTCAAAAATATTTTGAATTTCATCTAATGAATTTTTTGAATCATCTTCAGGGCTAATTAGTACTTGAATGGCTGTTCCTATAAATGTTCCTAATATCACTTTGGATAATCCTTCTGTAGACTTTTCATCGTAGTTATTGCTTAAAATATGTTTATCTATTAGACCTGACATACCTGTATACATATTTTGAAGTAATTCCTTAAAAGGCGAAGACCATAGAGCCATATTCGTAACTTCAAAAAGCAACTTAAAAGGTTCAGGTTGTTCTGTTAAAATTTTTTTAAAATAATTAATCAGATTACATACCTTATCTTTTGAATTGCATCCTTTCTTTAATTCTTCTTCAATCTCATATAAATATTTTTCTACCAAAGTTTTAATAACTTCTGCAAACAATCCCTCTTTATTCTTATAATAATAATACAACTGACTTAAGACTACCCCTGATTCATTTGCTACATCTCTCATTGATACATTTGCATATCCTTTCACAGAAATGCAATGAAACGCTGCTTTGAGTATTTTTTGAGACTGACTTGTATTTTCCATATCATTTAACATATTATCCTCCCTTTCATCTTTAAACAACACAATTCAAAATACTTACTTATATCTCTATTATTATAAACTATTCTTTTGAATTTTTTCAACTTCATTATTCAGAGGAAAAATCAATGATTCTGTAAAAAGTTTGTGGATTAGTCAGCACACTCAAGGAGCTTTTGGTACTTTGATTCAACCCATGAGAGCCCTTTTCTTGAAAGGCGTAAAATATCTTTTCCTAATGTTCTTGTTTTTGATAGAATTAGTAACAAGAGGATTAATAACTAGGGTTTCAAAGTCGTTGTCCTTGAGAAAGTGGAAAAGAGTTTGATGGTACACGCCAGTGAACTCCATGAAGAATACAGGCTTCACTGCAAACTCTTCTTCCGCTTTTTTTATTTCTCAATTAGATAGTTAAAACCATTGACAGAATGAGTGAATTTAAAGGGTTTTCTGAATTGGTTGCCATCTAGACAATTAAATAATTTCATTATATTTTTCTTAAATATAATTCAAAATGCTTTAAGCTATTTCCATAAATCATTTAGGGATTTGGCAGACAAGATTTTACAATAAGAAGAATATCTTGGTGCCTGTGGAGCTTTTCCAGTTTTTCCACCTGTTAGAGGAACTTTTGTAATTTCTTTCATGGTTCCCTTCTTAAAATATAGAATGTATTTATTGGTATCTTTATACTTTTCAATTCGATCAACTTCTGCAGTATGAGTAATACCTGAAACTGGAGCTACCTGATAAGCTGCTATGTATTTAATCTTATCCAACATTGCTCCAGAAATTCTGATAGCATACCAGCGGTCATTGTTTAAGAATTCTTCGACAAATCCATCTTCTCTAGCTGGAACAACAATAGTATCCAGCTCATCAGCATCTATCGTCTTAGGCAAGTCCGAAACGACTTCATCCTTAAAGGGAGTGAATCTATATAACTTCTTATCTCCGCAGAAGTACGTTTGTGCCTCAATAACTTCTGTAGAAATAGTAAGCTGAGCAAGTACACGATCCAGTTCAACACTGGCTTCGTTTATAACTATGATTACAGATACAGCCTTGTCAAAAATCACCTTATCTAATAGCTCATTGATGTTGTTGTACTTTGAATTTTGGAAATAAGCATCAAGTTTCTTTTGCTTTATAGGATCATTTTTTATTTCGGTAATAAGAATCGTCTTAATTTTATGCTTATCAGTTTCAGACGAAATTGCAAACCGAAGAACTTGCTCACCTATATGTCCAAACACATCATGGCTACTTAACTCAACCTCCACAAAATATAATGTTGGCTCATTATGGAACGTCAGGTCCAAGTAATACCCATCAGGAATTGCCGCGCCCTTTTTCGGCTGTCCAATCAGTTTTTTAATATCAAAGTAGATACCCTTAGAGCCGAATATTGCCTCAGCATTTTTAACGACCATGTGCTCATATTCTTCCTCCTTTGGATATTGATATAATGTGAAATACATGCCAGCCTCATCAATTATCTTATACATTGAAACGCCCCCTATTGATTATTACAACCCCAAGGCCTTAAATATTGCATCTTCAGCACTCTGATAAAAGCTAATCTGAAACTTTGCAAATAACTCTGACGGTACAGTGGCTATATCAGCAGCTGATGACATCGGAATTAATATTTTCTTTGCACCACTATCAAAACATACTTGGAGTACATTCGCCAGTTCTTCAACTTTATTTATAGTTCCGCCAATGCTCATAGAACCTAAAACAACAATCTGACTTTGTGCTGGTTTATTTAAGGCCCCTGAACAAAGTGCAATAAATGCCGTTAAAGCAAGTTCGCTAGTAAGCCCTACACCATGTATATCCTGCACATGCATTTGATAATCCTTTGTTGATGTACTTATTGTTCCACTAATATTTTTAGAATTTGCTTTAAAGAATCTGAATGCTGTTTCAATTGCTTCCTTTGCTTCTCTATCAGAAGCAAGACCAGTTTTTTCAAATTTACCCGAACCAGTAACTACTTGTGTTTCAATCTTATATGCTCCAATCATTCCAGACTTTCCTCTTCCAATTGTATATATATGGCCTGGCTTACCCATGCCTTCTGGTATGATTTTACCTTCACCTTGCTCTGGGACTGATACAAATTCCTCATTTAAAGTTTCTCTATCTATATAGGAAAATTGAACATCATAGAATTCCATACCACCTATTTTCTTCAACTGTTCTTTTACTCTTCTTCTACTTCATCTCTGCCAAATTCTCCATTTGGATATAGTAACTTAATAAGTCCCGATACAGTCTTTCTAACGGCAATTACATCCTTTTAATTTAAGTTATTTCCTACAAAAAACATCGATGCTGAAGCATTCTTTCTTCTTTTCCTCGTGCGAAAGAACCTGAAGCCATATTGTAGAATAGGTTTGCTACAGTAATTTGACCATAAGATATCAATATTGAGTTAGGTGATATTTCTTTATAAATATGTGATTTTCCTGTTCCCCTTGGCCCTAGTTCACAAACATTATAATTATTCTTTAATAAAGTTTTTTCTCTGCTCAAATAGTTCTTCTAAGTCCATACTAGGCATCTGTATTGGTGTAAGACTGTCTACAGTAAAAGGACTGACATTTTTTAATTCTTCTTCAAAGAAATATCCCAAGGTTAGAAAACTCGGCTTCATAAATGTCCTTTTTCTCATTTAATTTAACAGACAACTTGTCAATTATAGTATATTTTCCTAATTCTTTAACCTTTGATTTAATTTTTTCTGCTTCATCAGGTCTTACAAAATTCTCAGATAGTATTTTTTTCACCATTTCAACACCATCATTTATACTGTTTTCATCATCTGTAGCACAGTACATACCAAGCAGATATTCCAGAACATACACTGGAACATTTGCTCCTTCTTTTATTTTTTTAGTTAAATCTTTTCTAACAACTTTACCCGCAAAATGGGTATTAAGTTTTTTGCTTAATTCATCCATCCTATATCACTCCACATGCTTAACCTCTATTCATACAAAGGTCAATTAATAATTCCTTTTCTTCTTCTGTAATTATTTTTGGATTTAAGGTTTTGTCTTTGATTGCTTCTAATTCAGAGCAACCTCCTGCAAGTTTCTTATTAAAATAGGCATCATCTGCACCATAGGATGTTAATCTTCCTATTAACTCTCTATCCAGTGGCAATGGTGCTGTCAAAACCTTTGAACGATTTCTGTCTCCTATTAATACAACTTCGTCTACTCTTGCATCGCATTTAAGAGCATTAATTTCACTATCCTGTTTACCTTTAATAAGCACTTTTTCCACCTCAAAATAGGCTGTAATAAATCTTTTCTGATCAATCCTGGCATTAAAAAATATATACGAACCTGGTTTAATATGTTTTTTAACAATATCTCCATTACTTTTGCTATTCCCATAAACAAGTTGAGTAAAATTCGGATCAATATGTCCCTTCTCTGCGCATTCAGCACTATAAGTTATTAAAATATGTTCCATAATATATACCCCCATCAATTTTTTAAAATCCAAAATCATTAGATATAGCAATATCTATATTAAATGGTATCTTCTCATAGATATTCTCTACCGCTTCTTCTTCATCTTCCATTACCAAGTAATATTTTTTTGTCTTATCATAAGCAATATTTCTCAAAGTAAACTTTTCTTTATAACTTCGATCTTCAGGCTTTGCCGACTTACTATCAGCAATAATTATATTCTCATTACTAATTCTATTTCCTTCTTCATCCGCAAAGTAAATCTTTAATCTTAACGGTATCTTTTTATCCTCTACCTTCTCTGTTTGGAAGAATTCTAAGTAAGTTATAGCACTTGTAATTTTTCTTGATATATTAGTAAGCTTAACTTCCACTTTCTTTATATCAGCCTTGCTGTTCTTGCTTCTATCATTCTTAAACTTTATAACTGGCACTACTATTTCTTGCAGTGTTGCTCCACCATGGACAAAGTTTGCACCTTCCCCTTGTATCTTAAATCTATTGGAACCTCTAGGAACAGTAACATACTTTCCACTATCTTTACCTAATATATAATCCATTGAGAAAGAAATTGTGCCTTCCATATCTTCTTTTTTATCACTAATTATAAACCTTCTCTTTTCAACTGCTGCATCTTCTACCTTCTTAGATGTCTTGTCACTTTCAGTTATTGACCCACGTTTATATATAAATCCATGGTCAGAAGTTATGTATATATTAGAAGCACTAACATTATTAATCAAATCATTTACTAGAGTTTTTAATTCTTTAAAGGCTTCATCTACAGCATTAAAAACTTCTCTTTCTGTTGCTGCATGATCGCCTCTAGCATCAATAGAATTATGATATATATATATTAATTTCTTCCCATTAAAAGTTTTTCTAAACTCTGCCCTAGACATTTCTACTAAATCTTTGTACTGAATAGCAACAACTTCATCACAATATTTAGATAGAACTTTTTCTCTATTGTCTGTTCCAGCAGAATTAATGCCATCTACTATTATTTCATACCTATCGTCTATTTGAATTTTATTATTAGGGAGTAAACTTGCCATACCTAATTTTGTGTAAGATGGTATTGCTCCCTGCATATAAGATATTTCTGTAAAACCTTTTCTTTCTATATTTAATATATCACTAAATTCTTTTGCAGCCTCATACCTTAATGCATCAGATATAACTACAAATACCCTCTCACCTTTATTTACATGAGGTTTTATAAATGTATTATAAAAGTCTTTTTCTTGGGTAATTAGCGGTATACTCCAGGTATCTTTTAGTTCATCATTAACTGAATTAGACCATTTCACTGATAATTCATCTACAAACCAATTTACATAGGTATTCTCTACCTTTTCTCGGAGTTTCATTAAAGTTTCTTTATCCTCTGATTTATCAAATGCTGCATAAAATCTTCTATATATCTTGTCTACTATGTAATACTCATTAGTATACTTTTCAATAAATTCATGTGTTTTATGTTGTCTTATAAACCCACCTATATTTTTTTTCATTTTAAATAACTCTATAGCAGAATTTATAGCCTCATATTCCTGTTCAAGATTATTGAAAAAATGGGTTGTTCTTCTCAACTGTATAATTTGTGAATATTTATCGTATTCTTCAATGTCATTCAAAACTAAGCCTACTAGTTTATTTATAGCAGCCTTGTCAAATGCCTTAAATGCATCACATTTTATATAATTATCTATATCCCACTCTTTTATATACTGCTCTACATTTAGCTTAACCTCAATTTTATCTGCTAGTACATCATATATTTTAGAGTCTACAGAATGGTTCATAAAATGATTTATAAATACTATACAATCTGATTTTTTAGAAGATACATATTGTTGCCAGGTTTTAGGTATAGTTTCTTCCAACGTATAATCCAAATTTGTAACCATAAAGAATATCATTAATTTTTCTAAACTTTTATCCTCTAAGTTAAATCCATAGTATTTTTCAATTAATGTCCAAAAGGCTTCTACATTGCCAAACTTCTCTATGGCTTCTAAATATTTATTCTTCTCCTTTAATTCCTCAGCAAATAATGCCTTTAATACTGCTTCAATATCACAAATGTCAAGTTTACATAATGCAGAAAGCACTGCAATATCAACCTTTTCTGCTGTATAGTTTTCTAATCCATAGGTTGTAAAAGCAGCATACCGTTCTTTATTGTTAAAGAATTTCAAGTACTTCTTGAATACTCCTCTTAAAGCATCATCTTTCATCCCAAGTTCTCTCATAATAGCAGTAATTTTATCTGTAGAAAACTCAGTGCTATATTTTAAAATATCTAAGAGATAATTGTTTCTTGGCGATGGCTTTTGCATTTTTGCATATATAAGAAAATTTGATACAACATCTAATTTTTCAATTTCATATTTTACTGTATAGCTATTATTTTCAGATAGCTTTAATAGCCTTACATTACTAAGGTTTAATTCATCTATATCCTCATCAAATTCGCCTTCTTCATCATACCAGAAAACTATATGTCTCCTCTTTCCATAATCAAGTTCTTTATTAAAGGCTTCCGTTAACACGTTTTTTATCTCTTTTAAATTCATATTTCACCAACTTCTTTAGCGTAATATCCACCTGTTTTCTTGCTTCCTCTTCTTTCTACTAAATCTTTACCCACTAATTCCTTAATTTGATTTTCAATTGTTTTAATTGATCTATTTTTCAATAATAGGGAAGCGTTTTTCGCTTTAATTCCAGGATTATCTTGGATTACAATAAGTAATGATTTTAATCCCTCATTTAATCCCTCATTTAATCCCTCATTTAATCCCTCATTTTTTATTCTATCTAAAAAATGAAAAGTGACTCTTATAAAATTTGGAGATATAGTAAATATAGAGCGATCATATTTTTTTAAGATTCTTATCATTCCTGAACCTAATTGTTCTACAAGATGAACATCTTTAAAAACTCTCATTAATTCTTTATTTCGTGGAGCAGAATATCCACTAAAAAACTCTTCCACCGTCATTCCTTGAACTAATCCACCTGTTGATGTTATTTCTATTCTATTCAAAAAAATCTCTATTTTAGGTGGCACTTCGCTAGAATAATCATTATGAATAATAGCATTAATAACAGCCTCTCTTAATGCAATCTTATCAACAAGATTTTTCTCTTCTCTTGCCTTTGAGGTTATTTTTGCCAGTGTACGGTTCTCAACTTCTAATTTGTCCAAAACCCTATTAGTTGCTTTAATTAATGAACAATACCCATATTCATTATTTTCAATTAAGTCACATCTATCTTCGCCACTATATTTTGCCACCTTAATTGATGTACTATTAACATCCGATAGAAGATATGCTACATAATTATATTTTCCTTCATCATTTAGCAATTCCAAGTTATTAGCAAAATGTTCATTTAAATTGAAACCATTTTCTTCATAAAATATTTTTAATTGTTCAAAACTCAGTAGTTGTTTTGGAGACTTAATTCTACCTAAAGAATTTCTAGTTCTTGATGCAAACATGTCTTCAATTTGAACTAGTGACATAGGTTCAGCTGAACTGCCTATGCGTATGTAACATCCTCTAGGTGACATGCCATATTTTTGTATAAAATAGGGTTTCTCTGATCCACTAGCAATATTAATTTTAATATAACTTTTACCACTACTTTCTTCTTGTATAACATCAAATAATCCTAGGGTTGATGGTATAATATTGTTTTTAATTCTATCTTTAATTTTCAATTGATCCCCGTCCGGATTTGAAAGCCCAACTACACTGCCATCATCATCTATACCAATATAGAGAGCTCCCCCTTCACGATAATTTAAGAATCCAACTACCTCTTTTTCCAATTTATCATTTAGTTCACGCTTAAACTCAATTCTATTAGTTTCTTTTAAATCAAAATCGGTCATATACACACCTCTTTTTTAATAACTCTTTATATTTTAGCCAATAAATCGGCCTTCAATGGCTTTTTACCTTCCCCCTGTGGTACTGATACTCCTTGGAATTTATCATAGTTTACCTTAACACCATCATCAAGGTCTATGCTTATCTTCTGGTTTGCTACGTGAGCAATAACTTGATCGTATTGAACACATTCAAGCATCTGTTTTTGTATCTTTTCCTTTTTCTTTCTTGCTTCAGTCTTTTCTCTTGCTGAAGCATTGCTGTTTTCCATTACCATGTCTAACCTATTTATTTCAGACTCATATTTTCTTTGAAGCAAATGTAAATAATCCATTCTAACCTTTGCTACATTTCCAATATCATATCTATGCATGTAAATTAAAGCCTTAAATCCATCATTCTTACCTGAGTCAAATAGCCAATAAATAGGTCTCTTCTGATAAGTTTGAAGATGATCTTTATAAAAGTCTTTTAAAAAATATCTTCTTATTGTTTGTCTTGATGTTTCATTTCCTTTTTCACCTATAGTATCAGCAATATAATCTAAGTTTTCTTCTAATGTTTCTTCACTAAAGGTTATCTTAACAAACTCTACAAAACGACTAACTATATCATCTTCAAAATATTCATCATCCGTAATTGGAATTACGTTATCTATATCTGCTTTAAATGTTTTATATCTATCTTGATTAAACTCTCCACCAGCATAAATTAGACCTTCTTCATCTAATGAATACCTGCCAAACATACAGCCTATTGCATAGGAGATAAATGATTTAATGTCATGAACCTTATCTGCTTTTCTGATTGTTACATCCTTGTCTTCGACCTCTGATGTTAGTTCTTCTTGAAGTCCATAAATATCAATAAAAATTCTATTTAATTCTTCTTCATTAGATCTAAGCTGTTGAAATGCTTCTTCTGTTTCAATTTGACAAATATTAAATACTGCACTTAACTTCATTTGCTTATCTTTTTCTACGTAGCGCTTTAAGAATGGATGGAGTTTAAAGTCCCAAGATGTTTCATGTAGATTATAGTCGCACTTCACTATCTCAATACATCGAATTACTTTCTTTACAATATCATTCCTAAACGCTTCTATATAAGGTAACTTTTGTATATAGCCAGGTGGAAAATTTAAAGTAGGATTTATTGCATCTAAGAAGAATTCTGATACTTTTGAATTTAATAGACCCATCAAGTAAAAATCAGGTTCTTCAAATGCAAAAACTGGTGCAGCACTATCAAATGTAAATATATTCTCATAGAATCTTATACTAAATGAACCACCTGTTATTTTTGACCAAGAAAACAAATACTTAAAATATTGTTCCCTTCCATCATGCCTAAACCCTGGAAGGCCAACCATTTCCTTTTTAGCATTTTCATCATATTTTAAAACGTAGTTCCTATTACCATACCATTTTCTAAATTCTCCACCTTTTGCATGAGGAACAAACTTAAAATTTGTATTGTCCTTAAATTTAATACTCTCATACTCAACTTCATGCCAAAGCCTTATAAATTTGTCATTTTTACCTGTTGATATCCCTGCATATGTCTTATTATTTTCTCCTATCGTTTTACTAAAGTGTTGAAATGATTTTTCAGGAATCCAATAGGCAATCGAATTACTTGGTATATTGTTAAATAATTCTTTGTTCACATAGAATGATCTGTTTTTTTTAACGAAAGCAATTTGCTTACTTTGTTGACTTGAATAATCAACAAGTCTAACAAATGTTGCTTCATACTTATGAATATCAGAGTTTCTTAAAACAAATGCCGTTGTTTGAACAATCTCACCTGATATTTCTTCAAACGCATTAGCCCCTAAATGTACCATATTAACAATATCAATTTTTGATATTGTTTGCCTTAATTTCTCATAACCTGATAAAAACATCCATGATTGTTGTGTTATCATTGCTTGGAAACTGTTGCCTTTAATAAACTTATTACATTTTTCCATAAATACGGCAAAAAGATCATTTTTGCTATTAGTATAATACTGCTTAACAAATTCTGATAGTTTTGTTCCCATCCCTGCATTTCCCATATAAGGAGGGTTCGTACATACTACATCATACTTTTGACTCATTATCTTTGCCTGTTTAACTATCCCAGGCATCTTTTCCAAAATAACATTCTTATACTGCAATTCAAATAAATCAACGGTGTCACCATTTCTTATCTCATCTATTCTTCTTTCAATTTTATCAAAATCGATCTCTTTAACTTCTAATATAGAACCATATTCTTTTGCATCATTAAATATATTTATCAAATAATCTACATCTTCTTTTAACTGTTCATTATTACTTTCAAAAAGATCTATGGCTTCTTTAATAAAACCATTACTTTCCTGTATAGAACATATATTTAAACTTATTCTTTCTCTAAATATCCTCCTATTATAACTTCTAGCCTTCATCATTACTGCAAAATAAGCTAGTTGTGCTGCTCTATCATCAATGTCTAAACCATAGAGGTTTTTTGTAAGTATTAGTTTCGGAATTTCTCTTTCTGAATATCCTGCTGATTTATATATTTCATATAGTACATCGAAAAAGTATACTAAAATATGTCCTGAACCCATACATGGATCTAATACTTTTATTTCTTCTGGTTTTATATCTTTATTTGTTATTTCTTCTAACTGCTTTTGCACTTCTGGTTCTTGTTCTGCTTCTTCTAAGTAGTACTTCCATTTAGACTTCAATTCATCATCAGGATGGCTTTCAAGCCAAAGCCTGCCTAATGAATTTTCGACCATATATTTTACTATCCAATCAGGAGTAAACAACTGTGTAGCTGCTGGTATATTCTCTTTTGTTATCTTTATATTTTTCTTTAAATCTGCAAACACTTCATCTTTCTTTTCAGAAATATAGTATTGATATAACCATCCTATAATTTCTACTTGCTCTTGAAAGTCTTCTTCAGTGATTGATGCTACTAATTCTCTTATTATTGATCCTTCTTGAAGTAAATTATCTGGTAATAGTAGCTCAGTATAATCCTCTATCTCTTCAAACACTACAGGCATTATCTTTCCAAGTTCGTTACATTGTTTTATAAGTAGATATTTAAATAATTCCTCTGTGTTGTTTTCATCTTGTAACTTATATATTAAACCTATATTTAAATTTTCAAAATCTAAATTTGCTACTTCACGAATTATATCTGGTTCTGCTTTACTACTATCTGTTGATGATAAAACCCTTACACCTGACGGTAAATATTCATTTACTTCCATAAATCTGATGGCAATTAATCTATTGAACCAAGTGTAAGCAACTTCTTCAAGTACCTGATCAAAGCCTTTTTCATTAATCTTCTTAACTAAACTTTCTCTATGTTTTAGTAATCTTTTATTATACTTATTACCATTTACCTCAAAAGTATCTTCAAAAATTTCTACTTTTTTTATTTCATCTTTTATTATTCCAAAAGCATATGCCTTTTGTTCTATCTGCTCTTTTATCTTAACTCTTGCACCAACTGCAAAGTTCTTAATTGCGGATTTATCCATAAGTAACTTCCTTCCATTTTGTATAAATTATTATTTAAACAAGTTTTATTATAGTATCTTCATTTAATTCTTGTTTTAACTTTGCTTTTATATCCTTTAACAACTCATCAATATCCGCTTCACTTTCTATAGTTTTTGCTCCATGAAGTATATTTGCAATACTTACATTTTTTGTTTTTCTGGTCTTATATACTGGAGGCTTTTCACCATCAATTACATCAACACCTCCACCTATGCCTGTTTCTGGAGTTGGTGGTGTTTTGGGTTTTCTTTTCTCTGCTTCCTTTGATATCTCTTCAAAAGAACGCATTTTTAATCTGTCGCTTTCTTCCTTCATGGCTATTGCTTCGTAAAAATTGTTAGCCCTATCTAGTCTATCAATCAAATCATCAAATCTATTTTTTAATTTACTGCGGAGTTCATCCTTAAATTCATATAAACTAAGTTCATTCAATACCTTTTCGCTGTCTGACTGAATCACTTTTCTTACAGGTTCACATTCTACTTCTAGTAATTCAGTAAATCTTTCTGAGAACTCTTCAATCAATCCTGGCAATTGTGGTATCTTAGAATATGGCTCTTTATTTGTAACAATAGCCTTAATCTTTTCAATTAAATCTATAGCCTGCTCATCTAAAACGTAAGTCTTATTTTTATTGTAGATCTCAATCTTTTTTAGAGCATTATCAAAAAACTTCTTTTGATTTTTAAAGAATTTCTTTACATCTTCAGAATCCTCTACATAGTCTAAGAAATGGTCCTTTAATTCATAAGCTCTTTCATAAAATTCCATAGAATCTTTTATATTTAGTATTTCATCAAATGCTTTCTTTCCATTAACAAGCACATCTTTTCCCGGGTAATTTGCTTGCTCATAATATACTAAAAGTTCTCTAATATTTGTTATTTCTTCCTGTGTTAATTCTTTAAATCTATTCATTAATCCATCTTCATCTGTAGGCATTGCAGAATAGTTAAATAGGTCCTTACATAACTCTTTAACATTATTGATATATTTATGTGGAGTTTTCGTCCTTTTCTTAATTAGCACCCTATCTAGATAATCTCTCTTGGTCAAATAATTTACTACATCTCTATCATTGGTAGTTAAATATTGGCTATTATACTCTATTTTTATTTCCTGAGCCTTAAATAATTTTATTATTATTGCTGCAATATCAAGTTCTCCCCATCCATAAGGTGCTTTTGAATACAATCCTATAATACCTTTCATGGTCATTGGAATATTTCTTGAAGTGTTTCTTTCAATATGACTATCCACTTCATCTATTGCTAATTTATTTTTTTCGACCTCAACTAAGCTTACTTGAACATTATTATTTGTTAATATTTCTTGCAGCTCTCTTGGACTATCCATAAATTTCTTTATATAGTTCAACTTATTATATAAAGTATCTATTAAAACTTTAAATCCGTCATTTATACGTTCAACAGGGTTCTTTTCTTTAATATCCAATAATTGAGAATTTACGAATATTTCAGCAGTTTTTAGCCCTTCAATTAGTAAAGTTTTAACTCTATCCTTTCGCTCTGAAACCTCTCTTGATTTTCTAGTCTTTATATCTTCTACAGACTGTGTTGATGCTGTGCCACTTTTTACTCTTAGATAAGCTTGAATTTTTAAGATTTCTTCCATCTCTTCTAAGAAGGTTGTATCATTTGGTAATTTTACAATTACATTTCTCTCTCTAGCGGACATAAGTTTTAATTCTTGATGGGTAAGATCCACACCTGCCTCATAGTATGGTGTTATAACCCTTAATCCTACTTCATTATTTTGTTGTCCTCTTGGCCTGTCATCTATAATTACATTGTATGGGAAATCATATTTTGAGGAATATCTATATTTCTTCTCAGTATAAATATCTTCAAATATTGTTCCTCCAACCTTTTGTATAACTTCTCCAATATCAATTGTTATATTCTTAATTTCCCTATTAATATCTTGTTCTTCATGAGTTAGGAAGATATATTCTTCTCCATTTTTCTGTATGAGAGTTTCTCTTATCAATCTCTTTAGAGATTCTTCTACTCTCTTCTTAATCTCTAATTTATCATCATCTATATGTTTAACTAATAGTGTAGATATATTTTCAAGGTTTGAAGGCATTTCTTTTACATACTTAATCATAAATAGAAGTTTTAATACTTCTACATCATCTTCATTTAACCTTGAGTTATTCTTTGCATGTATGATAACTGTTTTAATATTAGCATCTAAAAATGCCTCTATTGTTCCATAAAAAGCTGAGAAAGGTATTAATACCCCCATTTCGTGACTTACGTACTTAATTGCAGACTCTTGGAAGGCACTGAGTAATGATCTTTCCCCTTCTGATAAATGTTTGCCAGAAGCACCATGAATTCTGATTCCTGTAAATACTGACTGAAGCAAATTAAACTGGTAAGGAATAAATGGATACACTTCAGCAAAATCATTTTCATTATCATACATTTTCATTTCGGCAGTATCATTTGAAAAAGTTATTAAGTTCTTTAATATGGAACTCTTATCTCCATATAACAATCTTAATGAATCCGCTGCTCCTTGTGACTTTTCTAGTATACGTTTTTTTATTACTTCATCAACATTAGCAGATGAAAGACTCAACCTAGTGTTAAATCTACCTTGTATCTTGGAAAAATCTGAGCCTTTTACCTTTGTAACAGCATCTATATCCTGCTGACTTGTAACAATAACCCAGGCCTTTCCACCACAATATGTACCTAAATCCTCTACTACTGTTTGTAGATTAAGCATTAATTGTGAGTCATCTCCTATATACTGTCCAATTTCATCTACTAAGAAAAGAACATGATGGTTTTTACCTTTTCTTTCTATGTACTCATTAACTCTTTGAGCAAACTTTTCTATACTAAGGCTATAATTTTCTTCTGCCTTGTTATACCAATTTCTCGCTGCATCAATGCTCATTTTGGTAGTCTTAGATAACGCTTCAACAATTGTATCTTCCTCGTAATAGAAATCTTCTCTTGAATCTTCCCATCTATTACCTGATAACTTTTCAAACTCGCTCTTAAAGTCTCCATATACCCCATCTTTGACCATTTGTCTTTCTAAATCTGCAACCCATGGTATAGAACCACAAAAACCTTGCATTTCATCAAAAACTTTATTAAAAACCTTTAATATAGATTCTTTATCTGTCTTAGAATCAGAGTCACTTTTAGAATCAATATTAAATAAAATTACATCTGATGTAATATCTCCTGCTTGTTTCATATCTGCTACAACCATTGAATCATAAACCTTATTGTCAAAGTATCCAATAGCCTTTTTATCATTTACTACTCTATTTTCTAATAAATAAGATAATATCTTTAAAAAATGAGATTTACCTGAGCCAAAGAAACCCGATATCCAAACCCCCATCTTATCTGTGTGACCTGTTATACCTTTTTTATATGACTCAAAAAAGTCGCCAAAATGTCCAAGCAATTCTTTTGTAACTACATATTCATCTAATTCCTGAAAAATATTAGAGTCATCGTCTTGTCCTACTTTAATAACACCTTTTATATCTCTTTCTATGTCCTTTAAAAACATCTTCTTGAGTTCCATTTAAATCCCCCTATATTTCTTAATATTTATCAACTAACTGGAAAGCTCTGTAATAATTATCATCTTTTATTTCATTAAAGAGAACTAATTCTAAGCCATCATATTTCCCTGGAAAAAACATAACTACAGGGACTTGATCAATAGCCTTGTGCAGATTATTTAATACAGTATGCGATCGTATGATTGGCCATGCTTTACCAACACCAGTAATAAACACAATATCATTAGGCTCTACTCTATTTACTATGTACTCTACAATCATGTCATTTTTAAGGGTTAGTCTAAGTGCTTTCTTGGTAGCGTTAATAACATACTCACTACCTTTTTTCTCTTCCATATCAATATTCTTTTGCAAATAGTTTTTTTCTTTTAATATTTCTAACATTATTTCATACAAATCAAATTCTTTAATATTAACATCAGAATTATCATCATTAAACTTTTGTTTTATAAACTCAATATGCTCTCTTAGTAAGAGCTCATACTTAGGATCATAATCAAAAATATAGTAACCTATCTCATTTCCTAAACCCTTATTCTCCCTAAAAGATGTATCTGTAATCTTAGGGATAATTGCATCCAACCTTTGGTATATTGTTTTCATCTTTTAACTCCATCCTAACATTACTTTTAGATATATATCATCACCAATTTCTTTTAAATGCTGTGATAAATCATAGTCTATTATTGGTATAGTTATTTCTTTATCACCCTTTTGGTTTTTAATAAAACCTGCCTCATATAGAGTTCTGGTAATTACCTGTTTAAGTTTATAGAAGGTATACTCCTTCCACGATGCCACAGTATCACTTTGTTCAGATTTCCTTTGAAAATAAACATTAAAATCACTATCTGTAATATATTTTTCCTTCAATATGTTCTTGTCCCTATAAACTTCACTCATAAACTCAAAAAACAGCCTATCAGTTTTCATGATTGCATAAATTACAATTTGTTTACTGGTATCTAAATCTCCATTTACTAATTTATTAAGTAAAAATTCATCTAAAACCTTTAATCTTTTTAATGTCATTGACGCAACTTCTTTTTTTCGTGCTTCAGATTTCATCTGAAAGATATTTTCTTTAATTGACATATCTTTAATTTCAAAATCCTTGAAACCCATTAAAGCAAGACTTGCAACCTTTTTTGTTTCTATATAAAGATAAGGCATTGATTTAATCGTTGACCTATATTCCAACTTTTTATCCATATATCACCATTCCTTCGGTCCAGAAATCTATTAACAAATTAATTATATCATACTTATTAAAATTACAGTATTTACAGGTAATAAAAACAATATGAAAATATTTGTTACCATAAAAAGAAGCTTACATTGCTGCAAGCTCCTCCCATTTATAAACATATAGCTAACCTCTATTTTGATTATATGCTTTCATCTTGTAATTGTCTGTAGTGTTTTATCTTGCCACTTAAAAGTGCATTGTAATTATTAATAATTGAATTCGTACAATTTAATAAACAATATAAGAAAGATACGACATAACTGAATTCAAAATCATTTTCCATCAACTCAAATTTGTCAACTTTGCGTTATACTTATAATCTCATAATCAAGCATTTACTTAACTGCCCGTAATTCGATATATCCCCTCGTACCAATGGGTTCTAGCTGTATGCGGGGATTTGTATCATCCCAGGCATATCCAATGACTGCCGGATCATAGCTGTTCATAGAGGTTTGCACCGCTTCAATTTCCTCGCAGTAGTTTTCTTCCGCAAAGGGTTCTCCCTGAAACATCAGATATTTAGACTTCGGCAACACAATCACATCAAACTCATCGGGAACGGGACCGTTGTAATCAGCAGCTACCTCAACACCCTGCACATATTTTGATGATAACCTTGCGGGCGGGCTTATCAATTACCTGGATAAAGACATTTTTAATATTTTCCATGTTACTTGGCTCCTTCCAAAGTTCTCTAAATTTTACGCCATATGGAGTGAACAAATACAGAGGAACCGGATCTAGAGCATATTCTTTAGGGTTACAGCCGAATTCCCGAAAGAATGCTCGTTGATAGCCGTCCACACTTCCAAATCCCATATCATGGACCTCTTCAACATTACAGTTTCTGTTTTTCCATTCCATTCTAATTTTACTCTTATATCCCTATCATTCGTATTTGGTATTCCGCCAGTAATACTCATTTTACCAGTGCATTCATCTTTATTATCAAGTGAAAACTTGCCGTTTTCACTTTCTGGCTTATTATCATTTCCAATAAATTTAAATGTGTAATAGCTACCATGTGATTTTTCTGTACCTTCAATTTTATAAGATACATCCCAACTTTGACTTTTACCTTCATAGTTAATTGCTACATTACCACCCTTACAACCAATAAGAAATAATGAACAAATAACTATTAAAAAAATAATTTTCTTCATATACTCTCCTACTTTCTGTAATTCGCTTTAAAATACAGGTGTTATTAAATAATCTTGTCCCAAATTAAATAAATCAGATAAATATATCGCCTACGTCTTATAAATTATACCATATTAAACCAATAGTCCAAATAGCCTATCCCCCTTCATCCCAGCTGCATAGAATATTCTCTATATATTTTATATTCTTAGCATTGTAGTTTACCGCTTCCTCTATGGCCATAATAATTACACCAGGACTTAGATTATTAGCAAAAGCATGCAGCTTTTTAAGTTCCAGCTCTTTAGGTTTGCAAATATTCTTTTCAAAATATTCAAGTACATCCTCCATAGTGGCAGCGGCAGAATCTACCTCATCCAGTTTTTTGCTTATTACTTCTTCTTCTTCCTTCTTGCTTATTATTTCTTCTTTATTATTTATTACTTCTTTACTTGCAAGCCCCTTATAAGCCCCTTCATAGCTGCTTGCAAGGGGCTTATTATTAATTTCATCTGAAACTTTAGGGGATAATTCTATACCGCTGAATATAGCTTCAATATCCAGTTCTTGATTTAAACTTTGATTGTAGAGTATCATGATGAATTCTCTGTTTTTTATACTTTTAAGTTCTTTATTAACACACTTAATTGCATTAGAATTATTAGGCTGATTATATTTAATCCAGTTCAGCATTATTATTTCTTTTGTGCTTTCAGAGTATTTTATCTTATTGTACTCTTGAAATCTTTTAAGTAGCTTGTCCACAGTTTCTCTATTATATCCCGTTTGGGTTTCTATAATTCTCTTTGGTAGTTCGTAAATACCGCATTGAGTTGTGTTACAGTTGGT